>ERZ1026846.179-NODE-179-length-47711-cov-32.910085_pt1 | contig 47711 bp, 45 predicted proteins | sample MGYA00380153_ERZ1026846 | MGnify/ENA primary metagenome ERZ1026846 (study PRJEB33269, sample SAMEA4719789) | human gut metagenome | biome: human-associated habitat; feature: organic feature; material: feces | place: Cameroon | collected 2013-10 ...
CTATTTAATATATATATAGTTATAATATATATATAATATAATAAAAATTGAAAAAATGAAAAATCGCAACCATCAAAAAATTAATTGAAACAACTGAAACTGAAACAGCAGACCACTTGACTCCCTCTCTAAAAGGCTAATAATCAATCATTTAACAAGAAACAAATAGATCAATATGAAGTATAATATCTCAAAAAAGACCGCTCCGAAGATGCCAAAACTGGGAAAAGGAACGGAAATTGTGTCGCTTTTGCTCTCACAGGCATCAAATGACATGCACGAACCTATCGTTCCGATGATTTTCCCTGTTCTCGGAGCACACGTCAGTGGAGCCAAATTCATGTATCCCGACCTCATTTGGAAGGAATTATTCGGTATGATGAAAAACCTCGTGGCTGATTCATGCCGTAATAAAGGACAGTTTACGAATATTTGATTATGATCCCAAAAGACATCTTCAATCACTTCCCTAACTGGAGAAAAAAAATTCCCCAGTTGGGAAAATAAAAAAACTATTTGCTTCGTCATCTTCAAAATCAAACACTAACCTTTTTAAGTTCAGAAGTTATAGAAGTTAAAGAAGTTATCACTCCCTTTGGTCGTTCGGGAAGTTAGGGGACAACAGCCCTTTTGGAATGGGAGTTTGGGGCATGTCCACAAAGGCATTAGTCCCTTAACTTCTCTTAAACTTCCCTCTAACTTCCCTTAACTCCTTGGGGAAAATATTCCTTCAAGACATATGGCTTTCACTTCGCGTTTTCGTTTTTCAAGTTATTAGTGTTAAAAATGTTCATTTTCTTTGTGGAATAAGAAAAAAGTATTACTTTTGCATTTGTTTTTTAAAGAAAAGGAAGATTGGCAGAGTGACCGAATGCGCTGGACTCGAAATCCGGTATACCCTTTTCCGGGTATCGGGGGTTTGAATCCCTCATCTTCCGCAAACCTAAGGTGAAACCATCATGAAAAAATTAATCATTTCCATACTCTTATTTTTGCCCTTGATGTCTGTTCAAGCGCAAAGTGTCCTCACACCCCAACAGCAGTTGGAGGAGGCTCAGAAAAAGCTTGAGGAAGCCAAAAAGGCGGTAGAGGAAGCCAAGCAGAAGGCGGAAGCTGCCAAGAAGAAGGCGGAAGCGGAAGCTGCCAAACAAAAGGCTGCTGCCGAAGCTGCCAAGAAAAAAGCAGAGGAAGAGGCTAAGAGAAAGGCGGCTGAGGAGGCAAAAGCCAAGGCCGAAAAGATACAGCAACAGATAAAGGAAGCTGAGGCTGAGACTGCAAGACTGAAGGCAGAGGCGGCAAGACTGAACGCAGAAGCCAATGGTGCTGCGGCAACAACAGCGGCTCCTGAGGCAACCACTGCCCCAGCGGCTCCTGCTGCAACCACAGCGACTCCTGCCACCACAGCATCGCAGGGCTCGGGATGGGTAATCCCTACGGCAACAAAGAAGGAGACACCTAAACCTGCTGCTCAGGTTAACGGCGCGAAACTGAAGGAAGACCCCAAATACCTGGAAGGCGCCATCACCTTCGACGAACAGGGCAAAATCGTGTTTGACACAGAGATAGAAGCCCCCGGCAAGAGCGCAGCCCAGCTTTACGACCTGGTGTTCGACTACATGAGCGGCCTGACTCAGGACAAAGAGAGCAAGGCAAGCCGAATGGCGCTGGTGAACAAAGACGAACACATCATCGTAAACACGATGGACGAATGGCTCGTGTTCAGCAACTCCTTCATCTCGCTCGACAGAACAGAATGCAAATATAACCTCATCGCCAAGATAACAGATGGAAAGGTGAGCCTGTCGATCAACCACATTAATTATATTTATGAGGAGGGAAGACAGACCGGATTCAAACTGCCAGCCGAAGAGGTGATCATCGACAAGGTGGCGCTGACCAAGAAAAAGAACGACCTGGCACGCATCTTCGGTAAGTTCCGCAAGAAGACCATCGACAGAAAAGACCAGATTTTCTTCGAAATAGCAGCTCTGGTGAAATAAATTTCGAGGGAACAGAACAGTAACAAACGCAATATGACAACAGAACAAAATAACAACAATGCTGCCGAAAACAAGGAGCAGCAACAGCAAGAGGCTCAGGAGAAGACAACCTACGCCGTGAGACCTCACCACCACTATAAACGACTGGACTACAGCGACCCGACCAACCTGAAAGTGCGCAACAAGTTGAACACGGCTTTCATCCTATTGGTCATCGTGGGCATCACGCTGTGGTACACAATGGACACACACACACCTGCCTACGTAGTTCTGCTCGTAGGAGTAGTGGTGAAAATCGCCGAAGTATGTATTCGACTATTCAGAAAATGATGAAGAAAAGTAAAGTAATCCTTACGATAACTCTGTTTTGTGCTGCGACATCGCCTGTCGTGGCACAAACCGATTTTAGCAACAACGAGGACTCGATGTTTGCACCCGTCAACAACAGGAACGTCAGAACCGACTCATTAGGGTCGGACAAGGAAATACCCAAGGGACTGAAGGTATGGACCATAGACGAGCGATTCGGCGACCGACAGGAGGCACAGGTGGACACCCTGCAGCACATGTACATGAACACCCCATTCACCTCGGGACTGAGGGGAGAATACAACTCGCTGGGCAATCTGGGTTCGCCCCGCATCAACCGTATCTTTATCGATCGACGGCTGGACCAGGGGCAGTTTATCTTCGCACAGCCCTTCGACTGCATCAGCACGCCCGTCAGCGAATTCCACTTCACCAACACCTACTCGCCCATCACCAACGTGACGCTCAACAGCTGCGGAAACCGTACCAACGGCGAGGACGACTTCAAGGCGATGTTTGCCGTCAACGCGGGAAAACGACTGGGCATGGGATTCAGATTCGACTATAAGTACGGACGTGGCTACTACGACAGCCAGAGCACCTCGCACTTCAAGTACACCATGTGGGGATCGTACATAGGCGACAGATACCAGGCGCACCTGCTCTTCTCTACCCTGCACCAGAAGGCGACAGAGAACGGCGGAATCACCAACGACGACTACATCAAGCACCCAGAACTCTTCGAAGACACCTATGCCGAGAACGAGATTCCTACCGTGCTGCAGCAGAACTGGAACAGGAACAACAGCATACACGTGTTCTTCAACCACAGGTACAATGTGGGATTCAACAGAAAGGTGCGCATGACCGACGAGGAAATCAAGGCGAAGAAGTTTGCCATGGCCTCGAAAAAGGAGAATGCCGCCGAGGACGCCAAGGAGGAGGCAAGGAAAAAGGCTCGCCAGGAGGGCAAGAAGTTCGACGAGGATGCCTTCGGCAAGACACCTAAGTTTGCCGGACGACCCGACGACGCAAAGATAGCAGGCGACGAGCCCGCTGCCGACAAGAAGGATGCCAAGCCGACAGAGCGCATCGCCGTGAACGGTAAGAGCGCCGCCGACAGCATCATGGCACAGGAGAAGAAGGCGGCTCAGGACACGGCCTGGATGAAAAACGAATACGTGCCGGTGACAAGCTTTATACACACCTTGAAGTTCGACAACTACAGCCGTACTTATATCGCCTATCAGACACCTGCCGACTACTATCTGAACGAATACTACACGGCGGGAAAATACGAGGGCGACTCCATCTACGACAACACCAAGCACTGGGAGATGAAGAACACCCTGGCGCTGGCTACGCTGGAGGGATTCAGCAAGTGGGCTAAGGCGGGACTGAAGGCTTTCGTGAGCTACGACCTGCGCCACTTCGAGTTGCCTGACACCGAGGGCGGCGTGATGAAATACAACGAGCACTCGGTGAGTGTGGGCGGACAGTTGAGCAAGCGACAGGGCAAGCTGCTGCATTATAATGCCGTGGCCGAAATCGGTGTGGCCGGCGAGGATGCAGGAACACTGGCGGTCGACGGCGACGTGGACGTGAACATCCCCTTCCTCGGCGACACATTGTCGGTCATCGGTAGTGGTTTCTTCCACAGAATCACTCCTTCGTTCTACTTCCGCAACTATCACGGTCGTCACTTCTGGTGGGAGAACGACCTCGACAAGATTATCCACACACGCATCATGGGAACGCTGAAGTTTGCCAAGACAAAGACGATGCTCAGAGTGGCTGTGGACGAGATAAAGAACTATGCCTACCTGAGCCAGAGCTACAACGTGACGGACAACAACCAGGCGGCACGTACGGGAGTAACGGTGCAGGCCAAGCAGAGCGGGAGCCCCGTCAACCTGCTGACAGCCCAGCTGTTCCAGGACGTGAGATGGGGAATACTGAACTGGGAGAACGTCATTACCTATCAGCACTCGAGCAAGACGGACGTCATCCCCGTGCCTGCGCTCAACGTGTACAGCAACCTGTATCTGAAATTCCCTGTGGTGAAGGTGCTCAACATCGACCTGGGTGCCGACGTGAGATACTTCACAAGCTATGAGGCACCCGACTATTCGCCTGCGCTGAGTCAGTACACAGTACAGGACAATGGCGACAAGAATGTGAAAGTGGGCAACTACCCCATCGTCAACGTCTATGCCAACGTGCACATCAAGCATACACGTTTCTTCGTAATGATGACACACGTCAACAAGGGTTCGGGCGACAAGAACTATTTCTTCGTGCCCCACTATCCGCTCAATGGCAGCGTGTTCCGATTCGGTGTTAGCTGGAACTTCTTCAATTGATGATTGCAACAAATTCGATAAAGGCCTGGTTTTTGGCAGCGCGCCCCAAAACGCTGTCGGCTGCGGCTGTACCCGTACTGATAGCCATCGCACTCGCTATGCGCGACTGCTATCTGATGGAAACAGTTGGCGATGCTGCACAGCCTCACATCCTGCACATACCAGCCCTACTGTGTCTGCTCTTCGCATGGATGATGCAGATAGACTCCAACTTCGTGAACGACTACTTCGACTTTAAACGGGGAAATGACGACGAGACACGATTAGGCCCCAAGAGGGCCTGCGCCGAAGGATGGATCACCGAACGCGCCATGAAGACGGGTATCATCGTGACCACGCTCCTTGGATGCGCCATCGGTCTGCCACTCGTCATCTACGGAGGAATGGCCATGATATGGGTGGGAGTGGCCTGCGTAGCGTTCTGCTTCCTCTACACCACAACCTTCAGCTACCACGGCATGGGCGACATACTGGTGCTGCTGTTCTTTGGCATCGTACCGGTGTGCTGCACCTATTATGTCATCATGCCCGAGGGCTACAAGACAGTAAGTACTGAGGTGGTGATGGCCGCTATCGCTTGCGGACTGGTGGTGGACACACTCTTGGTGGTGAACAACTTCCGCGACAGAGACAACGACCGCGAGGCTGGCAAACGCACACTCATCGTCAAGTTAATCGACAGATGGGACGAGAAGAGTGCACTCTGGCTCTATCTGCTCTTGGGGTATGTGCCCCTCGCCATCATGATGGGCATGGGAATCCACGATGCCGTAGTGCGCGACACCTCTACCTTCGCCCTCCCCCTCTACGCCGTCTACGCAGCCATGCACCATACTACCTACCGGCAGCTGAAAGCCATCAACCACGGCAGGGAACTCAACAGGGTGTTGGGAAGTACGGCACGCAATATTTTCATCTATGGACAAATCGTTTTCCTGACCATCGTCCTGGGATTTGCATTGGAAATATAATGAGGAGAAAAAGCAATGATACAACAAGTAAGTATGGAAATCATGGAGTTTGTGGAAACACAGATTCTGCCAAAATATACAGAGTTCGGTGAAAGCCACGGACTCAGACACGTCAACAGGGTGATCAAAAATTCTCTGGAGTTGGCACGCATCACGGGTGCCGACATCAACATGGTGTATGTCGTGGCTGCCTACCACGACCTGGGAATGAGCGGACCGAGAGCTATCCACCACATCACGAGCGGAAAGATTCTCATGGCAGATGCCCGGCTGAAGCGATGGTTCTCCCAAGACCAGATAAAGATCATGAAAGAGGCGGTGGAAGACCACAGGGCCTCGTCAAGCCGTCAGCCCAGAAGCATCTACGGCAAAATCGTGGCTGAAGCCGACCGCGACATCGACACCCACGAGATCTTCCTCCGTGCCATCCTCTATGCCAAGGAAAACAATCCCGGTAAAGACAAGGAACAAATATGGGAACTCTTCGCCCACCACATGGACGAAAAGTACTCAGTACATGGATACATCAAACTCTGGATTCCCAACTCGCCCAACGAGAAGGAACTGAAAATGCTGCGCGACATCATCGAGGACAAAGCGCTGCTAAGACAGGAATTCGACAAGATTTACGAGAGCATTCTCTGAAGTCAAGGAGAATTCAATGGAGTTAAAACAAAGGCTATCCTAACTCAAGAATTATTCTGAATGAGATATTTGATTCGAGCCAATAATTTTTAAGTCAAGAATTTGAGAAGCATTCCTGACAAAAATAAAATATTCCTGCCTCTTCTTCCCCTTTATCTTCTTAACAAAAAATCGCCCTAAATGGTTACTATTTCAATTAAAATTAGTAACTTTGCACTCAAATATAAAAAAGATAAAGATTAGGATGAAAAAAATGTTAATTACGCTGCAATTACTGCTGTTCGCAGTTATTGCACAGGCACAACTGCTTAGCCCTGTAAAATTCACCAGTCAGTTGAAAACTAACGGGACAACAGTTGCAGAGATTGTATTCAGCGGAAAGATTCAACCAGGATGGCACGTCTACTCTACAGGTTTGGGAAGCGACGGACCTATCTCGGCAACCTTCAACGTCAACAAAATGGAAGGCGTAGAACTCGTCGGCAAACTGCAGGCACGAGGCAACGAGGTGTCGAAATACGACAATATGTTCGGCATGAAGCTGCGTTTCTTCGAAGGAAGCGCCACTTTCGTGCAGAAGGTAAAATTCACTGCTGCTCAGTATGTTATCGACGCATACCTGGAATACGGAGCCTGCAACGACCAGAGCTGTCTTCCTCCTTCAGAGGTCAACTTCAAGCACACAGGCAAGGCGCCTGCCATAGACAGCAAGGCTGCTCTGGAAGCCAAGACCGACAACAAGCAGGACGCTGCAATGGCAGCCAAGGCCAAAGCCGACTCTATCGCCATGATGCAGGCTGCCTTGACCGACACCGCACAGCAGAACACCTTGGACAGCGCAGCCCTGGCTCAAGCTGCCGAACAGCTCGACACCAAGGCGCTGTGGCAGCCCGTAGTGAAAGAGCTGCAGGCGTTCGGAGGCGCCAACGACATAGCCAACCACTCACTCATCTATATCTTCCTGATGGGACTGGTGGGCGGACTCCTCGCGCTGGTGATGCCTTGCATCTGGCCTATCATTCCCATGACGGTGAGTTTCTTCCTGAAACGTGCCAAGAACGACAAGAAGAAGGGCGTTCGCGATGCCTGCACTTACGGACTCAGCATCGTGGTTATCTATCTGACTCTGGGTCTCGCCGTCACAGCCATCGCAGGTCCAAGCACACTCAACGCCCTGTCTACAAGTGCCGTATTCAACATCATTCTCTTCGTACTCTTGGCTGTGTTCGCCTTCTCATTCTTCGGATGGTTTGAAATCAAACTGCCCGACCGCTGGGGCAACGCCGTAGACAACAAGGCATCGAGCACCACTGGACTGATATCCATCTTCCTCATGGCCTTTACCCTCGTACTGGTGTCTTTCTCGTGCACTGCACCTATCATCGGACTGCTGTTGGTTCAGACGGTGACATCGGGCGACTGGCTGGCTCCTACCGTGGGCATGCTGGGATTCGCCCTGGCACTCGCCCTGCCCTTCACCCTCTTCGCACTCTTCCCTTCATGGCTCAAGTCGGCCCCTAAGTCGGGTTCATGGATGGAAACCATCAAGATTGTATTGGGATTCGTCGAACTGGCGTTCTCTTTGAAGTTCCTTTCTGTGGCCGACCTGGCTTATGGCTGGCACATTATGGACCGCGAGGTGTTCCTGTCGCTCTGGATTGTCATCTTTGGTGCCTTGGGTCTCTACCTCATCGGTAAGCTGAAGTTCCAGGTAGACGCCATCGGTGGCGAGATAGACAAACCTATGCCCGTGCCCTGCATCATGCTGGGTCTGTGCTCGCTGGCATTCGCCGTGTATATGGTTCCCGGTCTCTGGGGCGCTCCCTGCAAGGCGGTGAGTGCCTTTGCTCCTCCTATCAACACACAGGACTTCAACCTGAACACCAAGACCGTGGAACCTGCCTACAAGGACTACGAGATGGGAATGGCAGCTGCCAAGGCTCAGGGCAAACCCGTGCTGATAGACTTCACAGGATTCGGCTGCGTGAACTGCCGCAAGATGGAAGCTTCGGTATGGACCGACGCCAACGTGGCTGACAAACTGACCAAAGACTACGTGCTCATCTCGCTCTATGTGGACGACAAAACACCTTTGCCACAGCCTATGGAAGTGACTTTCAACGGCGAGAAGCGCACCCTGCGAACCATCGGCGACAAGTGGAGCTATCTGCAGGCAAGCAAGTTTGGTGCCAACGCTCAGCCCTTCTACGTGGCTGTCGACAACGACGGCAATCCGCTCACCGCAGCTTTCAGCTTCAAGGAAGACGTAAACGCATATCTTGAGTTCCTGAATAAGGGACTCGACAACTACAGAAAGTAAAACTCGAGTAAAATAAATAAAACTATGAACAGTAGAAAAGAAATTCCAGTCCTGTTGCTTACAGGCTATTTAGGCAGTGGAAAGACAACACTACTCAACAAGATTTTGGCTAACCAGAAAGGCATCAAGTTTGCAGTCATCGTCAACGATATCGGCGAGGTGAACATCGATGCTGCCCTCATAGAACAAGGAGGCGTGGTAGGAAAGAAAGACGACTCGCTCGTGGCTCTGCAAAACGGATGCATCTGCTGTACGCTGAAGATGGACCTCGTGGAACAGCTCAAGGAAATCGTCGACATGCAGAAGTTCGACTACATCGTCATTGAGGCAAGCGGCATCTGCGAGCCTGCGCCTATTGCACAGACCATCTGCTCGATTCCTACACTCGGACCACAATACGTCAAGAACGGAGTGCTGAGACTCGACAGCATCGTTACCGTTGTGGACGCTCTGAGAATGAAAGACGAGTTTGCAGGCGGCGACGACCTGATGAAGGACAACATCGACGAGGAAGATCTGGCGTCGCTCGTCATCCAGCAGATAGAGTTCTGCAACATCATCCTGCTCAACAAGGCTGCTGAGGTGGAACCCAAAGACCTCGACAAACTGAAGCACATCATCAAAGCCATACAGCCAAAGGCTGAAATCTTCGAGTGCAACTACGGCGACGTAGACCTCGACAAGATTGTCAACACACGTAAGTTTGACTGGGAAACCGTGGCCACATCGGCTGGATGGATCCAGGAGATTGAGGCAGAACGCAACGAAGATCATCACGATCACGACGATCATGATGATGACGATGACGACGATGAGCACGAGCATCATCATCACGACCACGACGATGAGCATGAGCATGATGAACACGAGCATCATCATCATCACGATCACGACCATCATCATCATCACCACGACGATGAGGGAGAGGCTGAGGAATACGGCATCGGCACCTTCGTGTACTACAGCCGCAAGCCTTTCGACCTGGGACTCTTCGACGACTTCGTGGCACGCAAATGGCCACGCGACGTGGTAAGAGCCAAGGGAATCTGCTACTTTGCCGACGAGAGAGACATGTGCTACGTGTTCGAACAGGCTGGAAAACAGAAGACCGTGAAGCAGGCTGGACAATGGATAGCCACCATGCCTAAAGACCAACTCGACGAGCTGCTGGCACGTGAGGAACAGCTCAGAAAGGAATGGGACGACAAGGTGGGCGACAGAATGATCAAGATCGTATTCATCGGTCAGCATCTGCAGAAAGAGGCCATCTGCAAGGAATTAGACAAATGCCTCGTGGATTAAGTCGACACACAGCAGAAAAATTACATAAATACGCAACTGAACTTCAGCAAGTTCGGAAGTTAAACACAACATAATACGCAACAAAAAGAAACAGCATGAAGATTGATTTTAGACCAGCTTTCATGAAAGACTTTGACGGTTGCTGGACGGTCATCAACGAAGCCAGAGAACAGATGATCAAGTCGGGACGTCACCAGTGGACAGAGCAATATCCTGCCTACAAGGACATCCTGGCAGACATCAACAACGGCAATGCCTATGTGCTCACCGTGAACGACCAGATAGCCGTTTACGGAGCGGTGGTGCTGAACGGAGAACCTGCCTACGAGTTTCTCGAAGGAAAATGGCTCACCAACAGCAACTATTACGTCATACACCGGTTCGCAACCCTGCCCAAACTGCAGAGAGAGGGATACGCACGCATTTTCATCAACAAGGTGTGCAGCCTGTGCGAAGTGGAGCACGTGCCCAGCATCAAGGTGGACACCAACTACGACAACCTGCCCATGGTGAGCCTGCTCTCGTCTATGGGATTCTGCCTTTGTGGAAAGGTGAGCTATGGTGAGAGAGGGCTGAGATTCGCCTTTGAAAAAATCACCATGCGGCCCAAAGGATAAAAAGAAAAAACTCCCAAAAATTCAGGAGAAAGAAATACAACGATGATCAGCAAGAACAAGATAAAATATATCAAGTCGCTCGAACTGAAGAAAAACCGCAACAAGGAAGGTAAGTTCGTGGCTGAAGGACACAAGGTGGTGGACGACCTCTTAGTACTGCAGCCTGCATCGCTTATTGTGGCTACCGAAGAATGGCTCAAAGACAAAAGCATTGACCCAAGGACGGAAGTGGTCACGGTAAGCGAGGAGGAACTCAGAAAGGTGAGCTTCCTGCAGCATCCGCAACAGGTGCTCGCCGTCTTTGACCAAAGGGACAACAGAGACTTCGCTTCTGCCAACGTCGACTTCAACTGTCTGAACCTCGCCCTCGACGGAGTGCAGGACCCGGGCAACCTGGGAACCATCATCCGCATCGCCGACTGGTTTGGCATAGAGAACATTTACTGTTCGCCCGAAACTGCCGATGTGTATAATCCCAAGGTGGTGCAAGCCACGATGGGAAGCATCGCCAGAGTGAAGGTCCTGTATGGCGACCTGATGGCGCTGTTCGCCTCGCTGCCTGCCGACGTGCCTGTCTACGGTACCCTGCTCGACGGTGAGGACATCTATGCACAACAGCTCGACAACCGTGGATTCATCGTCATGGGAAACGAGGGAAAAGGCATCTCGCCCGAACTCACCCAGAGGGTGAACCGCAGGCTGCTCATCCCCAACTTCCCTCCAGAAAGACCTACTGCCGACAGTCTGAACGTAGCAATAGCCACGGCCATCACCTGCTCGGAATTCAGAAGACAAGGAAGGAGATGAAACTAATGTTTAGTGTTTAATGTGCAGAAAGGTTGTTATCCCACAATTAAACACTAAACATTAAACATTAAACACTAAGCATTCAATGAAACTATGAAGATAAATGATTTGATAAAGCATCGCAGTGTAACTGCCTGCATGAAAGAAGCTTACAGTCTGATGACTGGCAATGTGAAGAACCTGCTGAAAAGTACATGGTGGGCTTTTATGATCTATGCATTCATGGTGGCATTCATGGTTTACCTGCGCACACCCAACAAGATGCTTCACGACTGGGGCGAGGAAAACATGATGCTGTCGTTCTGCCTGCAGACGGTCGTTTACTTGGGTGTCATCGTGGCGGCTTTCCTCATGGGAGCAGCAGCATGGCGCTGGCTGACCGACAAGCCTTTTGGCAGAATGATGAAGCGGTTTACTACGATTTATCTCGTTTCGGCTGTCGTCAGTTTCGTCGTCACATTCGCCGCAACGTTTGCCCTAACTTGCTTTTACCTTACGGCATTTCTCACAGCCTCAGGCTCGGCTGCTACGGCAGATTCGGCAGCAGGCTCGCCCTCGCTCCTCATCATCGTGCTCTTTGCACTCGCCATCGTCGCTGCCACCGCCCTCTGCATGGCGGTGAGTCTGCCTTTCGCCTATCTCACTCCCAAATACATGTTGCAGGAAAAGGGTGAAAAATTACGCCCCTGGAAATCATTCAAATGCGGATTCCGTCACATGGGCTCCATCTTCAAGATGGGTTTCCTGGGCAGTCTTGTCATCCTGGTGGCAGGCATCTTGATCTACATTCCTCTCGCCATTCTGATAGGCGCACAGGTGTCGGCACAGATGGGCACACTCGAAGGCGACCCTGTAGGAACACCCTCCTACTTCACCTTCCTCTTCATCGTCGTGACAGCTCTCCTGCTGTTCGTCTTCGCCTACATCCTGCACTGGCTGTTTATTTCGTACATTTATCTCTATGGCAGCATAGAGAACGACGAAAAGAAGAAAACAGAAATGCAAAGTTCTCAATGTTAAAAATCATTCAACATAAAAAGACATAGACATGAAACAAACCAGACTGCTATTCATCGACCGCGACGGAACCCTGATTCAGGAACCGGAAGATGAACAGATTGACAGCTTCGAGAAGCTTGTCTTCACCAAGGGCGTGATGAGAAACCTCAGTTTCATTGCCCAACACACAGACTATCAGCTCGTCATGGTGAGCAACCAGGACGGATTAGGCACCAATTCCTTCCCGGAAAACACTTTCTGGCCTGTACATAACTTCATCATCCAGACCCTTGAAAGTGAGGGAATACACTTCGAGGAGCAGTTGATAGATCGACATTTCCCGGAGGACAACTCGCCCATGAGAAAGCCTGGCACCGGCATGCTGACCCACTATATTGACAATCCAGAATACGACTTGGCCAACAGCTATGTCATCGGCGACCGTGAAACCGACGCTCAGCTGGCCGAGAACCTGGGCTGCAAGAGCCTGATACTGGGCAAAGACGGTATGGACTGGGACAAGATAGCCGAAATTCTCTTTGCCGGCGACCGCATCGCCGAGGTAAAACGCACCACCAAAGAGACTGATATATATATTAAGGTGAACCTCGATGGTTCGGGCCACTGCGACATCGCCACCGGACTGGGCTTCTTCGACCACATGTTGGAGCAGATAGGAAAGCACGGAATGATGGACCTCACCATCCACACCAAGGGCGACCTCTACGTGGATGAGCACCACACCATCGAAGATACAGGAATCGCACTGGGCGAATGTCTGCTTCGGGCATTGGGCAACAAGAGAGGCATCGAGAGATATGGCTACTGTCTGCCTATGGACGACAGCCTGTGCCAGGTGGCTCTCGACTTCGGCGGACGCCCCTGGCTCGTTTGGGATGCTGAATTTCATCGCGAGAAAGTAGGCGAAATGCCCACAGAGATGTTCAAGCACTTCTTCATGAGTCTGAGCGATGCTGCCAAGATGAACCTCAACATCAAGGCGGAAGGCGAGAACGAACACCACAAGATAGAAGGCATCTTCAAAGCACTCGCACGATCACTCAAGATGGCAGTAAAGCGAGATATCTATCACTTCGAACTGCCTTCATCAAAAGGAATGCTGTAAAAAAGAAGAACAAGCAGAAAGAATGCTGTAAAAAAATGCCAAAAAATTTGGCTGCATCAGAAGAAAGCAGTATCTTTGCAAATACATAAGGGTCGTTTCGGTTAGATTGGGATACTCATCACATTACAAATTATGAAACCGAGAAGACTTCTCTTGCCTATGGCGGGCCACAATAAGCCGGACTTCGTTCGGTGAAGCTGCAAAGCCGGTGGATTACAAAAGCGGGGGGCTCTCAAACTTATTGCTAAGTTCGGAGTTTCATCACATCATCGGGCGACCCTTTTCTTTTTATTCTTAGAACTCTTTCATTGAGCTCTTTCATTATTCTTCGGACGACATTCAACATCATACAAAACTTTCATCATCATTTTAATTTCATACGAATATCACATCATGTTTAGCGGAATCATAGAAAACATGGCTACTGTCGTGGCTGTGAAAAAGGACAAGGAGAATATCGACCTTACACTGGAATGCCCGTTTGCTGGCGAGTTGAGTATCGACCAGAGTGTGGCGCACAATGGAGTGTGCCTCACGGTCGTGGCTTTAGAAGGCAACGCCTATACAGTTACTGCCATGAAGGAAACCCTCGACCGTTCCAACCTCGGACTGCTGAAAGAGGGTGACAAAGTGAATGTGGAACGTTCCATGATGCTCAATGGCAGACTCGACGGACACATCGTACAGGGACACGTAGACCAGACTGCCACTTGTATTGACAAACGTGATGCTGACGGTTCCACCTACTATACTTTCGAATACAGACTCGACCGCGAGATGGCTCGCAAGGGCTACTTCACTGTCGACAAGGGTTCGGTTACTGTCAATGGTGTCTCGCTCACAGTCTGTGAACCTACCGACAACACCTTCACCGTGGCTATCATTCCCTATACTCACGACCACACCAACTTCTGCAACATAGAAGTGGGAACCGTTGTCAACATCGAGTTCGATATTCTGGGCAAATACATCGCCCGCCTGCAGGCTGTATCGAAAGACTGATAAAAAACCTCTCTATCCTCACTCTGCTTAAAAGCAAAGCAAACAAAAAGGATATAAAAACAAAAGGAAAATAAAACAAAAGGAAAAAACAAAATGAAGTTAGCTTCACTCGTCATGAAGCTAACTTCTTTTTTTATTCCAGGTACTCGGTCTTGTCCTCGATGCCAGCTTCGGCAAGAGCCTCCTTGCGCTCTACACACGTGCCGCACTTTCCGCAATGCTTCTCACCACCCTTATAGCAACTCCATGTCTCGGTGTAGTCTATTCCCAACCGCTTGCCAATACGGGCAATGTCCGACTTGGTGATGTTGGTATAAGGAGCTGACACGTGCACATCTACAAAGGTTCCTGCCTGTGCAGCCTGGTCGATGGCAGAGATAAACTCCGGACGGCAGTCGGGATAAATAGTGTGATCACCTCCATGATTGGCTATCAACACCTTCTTCAGGTTGTTGCTCTCGGCTATACCGATGGCAATGCTCAGCATGATGCCGTTGCGGAAAGGCACCACCGTCGACTTCATGTTCTCGTCGGCATAATGTCCTTCAGGAATGGCATCGGCGCCTTCCAAGAGCGAGCTCTTGAAATACTGATGCATGAAACCCAAGTCGATGGTGATGTGCTTGATGCCCAAACGCTCACAGTGCATCTTGGCATAAGGAATCTCACGCTCGTTGTGGTTGCTGCCATAGTTGAAACTGATACCCAAGGCTATCTCGTCTTTTTTATCGTAGAGCAGCGTAATACTGTCCATACCGCCGCTCACAATGATTACAGAATCCTTCATTTTGTATTTGAATTTATTATTTATAAAATCATATTGCAATCCAATATTAGCAAAATCTGCGTAATCCACGAAATCTGCGTGCACACTTATCCGAACAGACAGCGAAGCGCCTCTTCCACCTTCCTCACAGGATGGATGGTGATGCTGTACTTCGACCTGTCGAGCGAATGATAGTTGTAACGAGGAATGATGATGTCATGAAAACCCAACTTCTCGGCTTCGGCGATGCGCTGCTCGATGCGGCTCACCGGACGAACCTCACCACTCAAACCTACTTCGCCAGCCATACACCAGCCTGCCTCGATAGGCGTGTCCACATTACTGCTCAATACGGCGGCTATCACACTGAGATCCATCGCCAGGTCTGTGACACGCAGTCCGCCTGCTATGTTCAGGAACACGTCCTTCTGCATCAGTTTGAAGCCTACCCTCTTCTCGAGCACAGCCAAGAGCATGTTGAGCCGACGCTGGTCGAAGCCAGTAGCCGAGCGCTGTGGTGTGCCATAAGCTGCGGTAGAAACAAGTGCCTGCGTCTCGACCAGAAAAGGACGAACGCCCTCAATGGCACTGCTGATTGCCACTCCCGACAAACCGTCATGATCGTCGGTAAGCAAGAGCTCCGAAGGATTGCTCACCTGTCGGAGTCCACCCTGCTGCATCTCGTAGATACCTAACTCTGAGGTACTTCCGAATCGGTTTTTGATACTTCGCAGGATGCGATACATATAATGCTGGTCGCCCTCAAACTGAACCACCGTGTCGACAATATGTTCCAGAATCTTCGGTCCGGCCAAGGTTCCCTCCTTATTTATATGTCCGATAAGGATGACAGGAATGCCGCTGGTCTTGGCAAACCTCAACAAGGCAGCTGCGCACTCACGCACCTGTGAGATACTGCCTGGCGAGCTCTCCACCTCGTCGGTGGCAATCGTCTGTATGGAGTCTATTACCACCAGTCCGGGAGCCTGTTCCTGTATATGCGTGAAGATTTTCTCCAACGATGTCTCGCAAAGAATAGACACATTGTCGAGCGAGGCCCTGCCATCAGCACTCTCATCGCCCACCGATGCAGAAGCCAGTCGGTCAGCACGCAGTTTAATCTGATGGGCACTCTCCTCGCCGCTCACATACATCACTTTCATGTCGGGCAGATGAAGAATGGTCTGAAGTGTGAGTGTACTCTTTCCGATGCCCGGCTCACCGCCCAGAAGTGTGATACTGCCAGGAACCAGTCCTCCACCCAGCACACGGTTCAGCTCACCATCGTGCATATCAATGCGCGGCTCATCATGAGCAGAAATATCACGCAGACGTACAGGCCTTGCTCCCCCATCGCTGTGATTGCCGCCAAACATCGTGGCAGCACCTCCATGCCGCATGCTCATGCCAGCGTTGCGGGCAGCCTGGGAGCCCGTATCATTGGCTATACGAATCTCCTTGAACGTATTCCATTGTCCACAACTCGGGCACTTTCCTATCCATTTCGACGACTCCTGACCACAGTTGCTGCAAACATAAGCTATCTTGTCTTTTGCCATATTCTGATGAGTATTAAAATCAAGGACAAAGGTACATTATTTTTTCACTTTCGCCAAATATTCGCCACACTTTCACATCAAAAGGATACATTTTGCAAAGCCGATATTACATTACCAGCCTCTTTGATAAAAAAAATCCTTAAAAGAACACCAAAATTTGCAACATTCAGTTATTTTTCATACCTTTGCCTACAGTTTCAGCAGAGCCGACTTCAAATGAGTAAAACGCCTAAAAGGCAACACCCACGACAGTTGGCACAAAGTCTAAAACACAAGTCCTGTTCATCATTGTCATGGAGAACAATAAACAGACAGAACGAACGAGACAGATTACAACAAAGAACATTCTATTCATAATATAGAGAGAAATTAAATAACTAATAATAAAAACGTTAGGTAAAATGAAAATCGAAGATTTTAACTTTGCCGGTCACAAGGCAATCGTACGCGTTGATTTCAACGTGCCATTGGATGAAAATGGTAATGTAACAGACGACACTCGTATCCGCGGTGCCCTTCCTACATTGAAGAAGGTACTTGCAGACGGCGGTGCGCTCATCATGATGAGCCACATGGGTAAGCCAAAGGGCAAGGTTAAGCCAGAGCTTTCTCTCTCTCAGATTGTAAAGAACGTTTCTGACGCTCTCGGTGTAGAGGTTAAGTTTGCTAAGGATTGCGGTAACGCTGATGCTGAGGCTGCTGCCTTGAAGCCAGGTGAGGCTCTCTTGCTCGAGAACCTTCGTTTCTATCCTGAAGAGGAAGGTAAGCCAGTAGGCGTAGAGAAGGGTACTCCTGAGTTCGACGCTGCTAAGGCTGAGATGAAGGAGCGTCAGAAGAAGTTCGCTGCTAAGTTGGCTTCTTACGCTGACGTATATGTAATGGACGCATTCGGTACAGCTCACCGCAAGCACGCTTCTACAGCTGTTATCGCTGATTCTTTCGACAAGGATCACAAGATGCTCGGCTTCCTGATGGAGAAAGAGGTAAAGGCTGTTGACGCAGTTCTCGGCAACATCAAGCGCCCATTCACAGCTATCATGGGTGGCTCTAAGGTTTCTACCAAGATCGGTATCATCGAGAACCTGTTGACTAAGGTTGACAACCTGATTCTCTGCGGTGGTATGACTTATACATTCTCTAAGGCTCTCGGCGGCAAGATCGGTATGTCTATCTGCGAGGATGACAAGCTCGATGTAGCTCTCGACGTAATCAAGAAGGCTAAGGAGAACGGTGTAAACCTCGTACTCGGCACAGACTCTATCTGCGGTGATGCTTTCAAGAACGACTGCAACACACAGGTTTGCCCATCTAACAATATCCCTGACGGCTGGGAGGGTATGGACGCTGGTCCTGATACTCGCAAGGCTTTCGCTGCTGCCATCAAGGGTGCTAAGACTATCCTCTGGAACGGTCCTGCCGGTGTATTCGAGTTCGACAACTTCGCTGGTGGTTCTAAGGCAATCGCTGAGGCAATCGCTGAAGCTACTAAGGAGGGTGCATTCTCACTCATCGGTGGTGGTGACTCTGTAGCTTGTATCAACAAGTTCGGTTTGGCTGACCAGGTTTCTTACATCTCTACAGGTGGTGGCGCTCTGCTCGAGGCTATCGAGGGCAAGGTATTGCCAGGCGTAGCTGCTATTGAGAAGTAATTCATCAGAATGGAGATTCGTACACATACAATTCTTGATGGATGAACAAAGAAATATCTATCTTGTTTTGTTGTGACGAAGTATTGATTTATTGGATTCAATAGGTTACAATATATCAAACACTTTCAAGTCGGGGACACCCTTTATACGTGTCCCCGATTTTTCCATTTTTATTCACCCCAACTAAAAATCCTAAAATAAACATATTTTCATTTAGAAGACAGATTAATGGATTGGATTATCAACCTTTTTACGAACACCGAATCGGTGCCTCACATCGCCCTGCTCTATGCCATTGTCATAGCAGTGGGCGTGTATCTGGGCAAGATTAAGATTGGTGGCATTTCACTTGGCGTTACCTTCGTGCTCTTTGCCGGCATTCTGGCAGGACATGTAGGCTTCACTGCTCCCAAGGACATTCTGACCTTCATACAAGACTTCGGACTCATTCTCTTTGTCTTTATGATCGGTTTGCAGGTAGGTCCGGGCTTCTTCGAAAGCTTCAAGAAAGGCGGTGTGACGCTCAACCTGTTGTCGACGGCTGCGATATTCCTCAATGTCTGTGTAATGTTCGCATGCTATTATCTCTTCTTCGACACCAGCAACCCCAACAACTTGCCAATGATGGTGGGTACACTCTATGGAGCCGTCACCAATACGCCAGGTCTGGGTGCCGCCAACGAGGCGCTGCTCAGCGTCTTCCCCAATGGTGCCCCAAGCATTGCCAACGGTTATGCCTGCGCTTATCCACTCGGTGTGGTAGGCATCATCGGTGCCACCATTCTCATCAAGTACATCTGCAAGGTGAACACCGCGGATGAGGAGGAGAAACTAAACGAAGAAGACGCAGCCAACCCACATGCCAAGGCGCACAACATGCACCTTCGTGTGGAGAATACCTATATCGCAGGACGCACTCTCCGACAGGTTTCCGAGTTTCTGAACCGCGACATCGTATGCTCACGACTGCTCCACAATGGCGAGGTGAGCATTCCTAACAGCCAGACTACCTTCGAGGTGGGCGACGAGCTGCTCGTTGTATGCGCCGAGGCTGACGCCGAAGCCATCAAGGCCTTCATCGGTCCTGAGATAGAGGCCGAATGGGATCGCGAGAAAGATGAGGTTCAGCACTTCGTGTCGCGCCGCATTGTCGTTACACGTCCTGAGATGAACGGTAAGACTTTGGGCAAGATGCACTTCTCGAGTGTGTATGGCGTCAACGTCACCCGTATCTCACGCCAGGGAATGGACATCTTTGCCGGTCGCAACCACCACTTCCACGTGGGCGACAAGATTCTCGTTGTAGGTCCCGAGGAGAATGTAAACCGTGTGGCTGAAATGATGGGTAACTCTGTAAAGCGACTCGATGCGCCTAACATTGCCACCATCTTCGTAGGTATCATGATTGGTATCATCTTCGGCAGTCTGCCTTTCGCAGTTCCAGGAATGCCTGTTCCGCTGAAGTTGGGTATTGCTGGCGGTCCGCTGATCATCGCCATCCTCATTGGCCGTTTCGGTTATCACTTCAAACTGGTTACCTATACCACCACCTCTGCCAACATGATGCTGCGAGAGATAGGTCTTGTGCTGTTCCTTGCGAGTGTGGGCATCAAGGCTGGTGCCGGTTTCTGGGACACTGTGGTACAAGGCGACGGTATCAAGTATGTGTACACAGGTTTCCTTATCACCATCATTCCTATCCTTATCGTGGGCACCATAGCCCGACTGAAGTACAAGTTCAACTACTTCACCATCATGGGTATGATAGCCGGAACCTATACTGACCCACCAGCCCTGGCTTATGCCAATGCTTCCTGCTCTAAGGAGGCTCCTGCCGTGGGTTACTCTACCGTTTATCCGCTGAGTATGTTCCTCAGAATCTTCTCAGCCCAGATAGTGGTACTTTTCTTCTGCGGAGCATAGCGAATCATTTGCTAAGCAAAGACTCTCCGACAGCAGAAAGTTCACTTACTATATTTGAATTTTTATAAACGAAAATTTATAAATTATAAAAGAGGTGCACATTTAAGAAAAAATGTGCACCTCTTTTGTTGCTTATTCCAAAAATCTTTGTAACTTTGAGGCTGTAAGAATACCTATTGATACACCAACCTTCAAAAAGAGAGAAAGCCTATGAAGAAATTTGGAATCCTACTAAGCCTGTTGGTCATTGCCACCTTGTCCACTTGGGCACAAGGAGCTAAAAGCATCCGCATAACGGAGTTGATGCCCAACAACCAAGCCAGTATCGTCGACGAGTATGGTGCCCACAAAGCATGGGTGGAACTGTCGAACACCTCGTTTACTACTTATAATATCCGTGGCATGTTCCTTACCACCGACCGACGTGTGCTCGACAAGAACATGTCGCCCGAGAAACGGCGAAAGCTGATGTGTCCTCTGCCGAACAACGAGCCTCGCACAACCCTTGCTGGCAAGAAAAGCATGATCATCTACGACCGATACCTCTGGCAGGAAGATTCAGAGAAGACGTGTCCCGACTGTTTTCCCAAGGGCAAGGGACACTTCAGATGGCTGAGCGAGGGCAATGGTCCTTTCCATTTGAAACTCGGACTGGTGCCTCTCAAGGAAATAGCGGATGCTTTCCACGAGAAGAACAACTGGATAGCTCTTTACGACGGCAATGCTGTCGACCTGATAGACTCTGTCAGCATTCCCTGGATGGCAGCCGACCAGTCATATGCCCTCAGCAAAGACCTCAGCAGCTGGAAGGTTTGCGCTGCCAAGGATGTCACTCCGGGCTATCTTCCACAAGACGCAGGACTCAGCAAGCCACAGATTCTCAAGACGACCGACCCTCATGGCTTCGGCATTGCAGCCCTTTCCATGGGCATTGTCTTCTCCTGTCTGGCCCTGCTCTTCGTCTTCTTCTGGCTCTTCGGTGCCTATATGAAGCACAAGCAGCGCATCGCACGTGCCACAGAGAGACACGCCACCTTATTATATAAGACGGGCAAGAAGACCATCGAGCTGACCACAGAGATCGGTCATAAGACCAACGTGATGCTGAAGGAAGGCCTAACCACCAAGGGCATCGACAAGGAAATCTATATAGCTGTCATCTCGCTGGCTCTCGAAGAATACTTGGAGGATGTGCACGACATCGAACCTGGCATCATCACCATTAAGCCCAAGCAGACGAGATGGAACGAACCGAGATTCAATAATAAGTGAAGAACGAAGAGTGAAGAACGAAGAGTGAAAAATTCAACCGCTTTACTGATACAAAATAAAAATATTAAAGAATAAAACTATGGCAAAATACCAATATAAAGTAAAAGGCGTAGACTACGAAGTAGAGATACAAGATATAGAAGGTAATATCGCCAATGTAACCGTCAACGGCATCCCCTTCGAAGTGGAGATGAAGCAACCTGTCAAAGCTGGCAAGCAGAAGTTCCGCATAGCGAATGAGGCTACTGATGACAAGGGCGGAGTATCGTCTGCCGACAGTGCCAAGACTAACCCAACAGGCAGTTCTGCCTCCTCTGCAAATGCCGAAGCTGCTGCCAGCAAGAAAGTCTCAGCAAGCGCTGGTGGCAAGCCTGTGGTAGCTCCACTGCCTGGCACCATCAACGACATAAAAGTAAAGGTGGGCGACAAGGTGAGCGCAGGAGATACCGTAGTGATTCTCGAAGCCATGAAGATGCAAAACAACATCGAGGCTGAGACTTCGGGCACCGTCGCAAGCATCAATGTCAACAAGGGCGATGCTGTCATGGAAGGCGACACCTTGGTAACGATTGCTTAACCCCAGAGAGCATTGCTCTTGCCAAGAATCCATCAACACAAAACCCCAACTTAACGAACAACTATTATGGATTTCATCATACAGAATTTTCAGGAGTTCCTGACCTATACAGGCTTTGCCAATGCCACGGCAGGAAACCTCATCATGATATTGGTGGGAATCGTCTGCATCTGGCTCGCCATCAAGAAAGACTTCGAGCCGCTGCTGCTGGTGCCCATAGGTCTCGGCATCATCCTGGGCAACATCCCCTTCCGCACCGATGCCGGACTGGAGATAGGTCTCTACGAAGACAACTCGGTGCTCAACATCTTCTATCAGGGTGTGCGACAAGGCTGGTATCCCCCACTCGTCTTCCTCGGCATCGGAGCCATGACCGACTTCTCGGCATTGATTTCCAATCCGAAGTTGATTCTCATCGGAGCCGCAGCCCAGTTTGGCATCTTCGGAGCCTACATGATAGCCTTGGCTTTAGGCTTCGAGCCCAACCAGGCAGCAGGCATCGCCATCATCGGAGGTGCCGACGGCCCTACAGCCATCTTCCTGTCGAGCAAGCTCAGTCCTAACCTCATGGGAGCCATCGCCGTGTGCGCCTATTCCTATATGGCACTGGTACCTGTTATCCAGCCCCCGCTGATGCGACTGCTCACCACGAAGAACGAGCGTGTCATCAAGATGAAGCCAGCCCGACAGGTAAGTCAGACCGAGAAGATACTCTTCCCCATCATCGGCTTGCTGCTCACCACCTTCATCGTGCCCAGCGGTCTGCCGCTGTTGGGAATGCTCTTCTTTGGCAATCTGCTGAAAGAGAGTGGCAAGACCACACGCCTTGCCAAGACTGCAGGCAGCAGCCTCAACGACGTGATAGTGATGCTCTTGGGACTTACCGTAGGCTGCTCCACCCAGGCCTCAGAGTTCCTTACCCTCAACACGGTAAAGATCTTTGCCCTCGGAGCCTTGGCGTTCATCATCGCCTCAGCCAGCGGAATACTGTTTGTCAAACTGATGAATGTGTTCTTGCCAAAGGGCAAGAAGATCAACCCACTGATAGGAAATGCTGGAGTGAGCGCCGTACCTATGAGCGCCCGTATCTCCAACAACCTGGGTTTGGAATACGACCGACACAACTTCCTGCTCATGCATGCCATGGGACCTAACGTGGCGGGTGTCATCGGTTCGGCCGTAGCCGCAGGAGCTTTGCTGGGTTTCCTCAACTAAGCTCCCACTTCAGAGCCTCCCAAGCCTTCGCCTGACACACAGTAAAAAAACATTCGGAGCCAGTTAAGCCTTCGCTTAGCCGACTCCGATTTATATTTCATAGCCTGTCAAGCCTTCGCTTGGGGCTCTGTCTGACTTCTTTCTCTTGCTCTGTCAGACTTCTTTCTTGCTCTGTTAAGCTTACTCTTCGTCAGCCAACTGCTCGAGAGAGTACTTGCTGCTTCCATCGAAACAATGGGTGCACACCTGGCACTTGGGCAGTCCGATAGCCTCTATGAGCTGCTCGATGGTATTGAACTTCAATGTGGTCAATCCCAACTGTCGGGCTATCTCTGCCACCATTCGCTCATATTCAGGTGAGCCTGTGGTGGCATATTTGTCAAGGTTTTTATTCGCATCGCCCTCAAACTTCTCGATGATGCGGCGTGTGATCAACTCCATGTCGCTCTTGGAGGAGGTGAAGTTGATGAACGGACAACCGTAAACCAATGGAGGACAGGCGATACGCATGTGGCACTCCTTGAGTCCTGCCTGTTCGAAGAGCACCTTCACATTGTCGCGCAACTGGGTGCCTCGCACGATACTGTCGTCGCAGAACAGCACTCGCTTGCCTTTCAGCATATCCTTGTTGGGGATGAGTTTCATCTTGGCCACCAATGAGCGCATGGCCTGGTTGGAAGGTGTGAACGAACGTGGCCAGGTGGGAGTGTACTTGGCGATGCAACGCTGGTAAGGCACTTGCTTGCCGGCAGCATAACCCATCGCCATACCTGTGCCCGAGTCGGGGATACCGCTGCAGCAGTCCACCTCCACTCCGTCGGTCTTAGCCATGTTGAAACCATTCTTGAAGCGCACTTCCTCCACGTTTCTGCCCTCGTAGGTAGATGTAGGGAAACCATAGTACACCCAGAGGAATGAGCAAACCTGCATGCGCTTGTTGGCAGGACGTATCTGCTCCATGCCGTCGGCTTTGATCTTGACAATCTCGCCCGGACCTACATTATACTCCACCTCGAAGTCGAGATTAGGAAACGAGGTCGACTCGCTCGAAGCCGCATAGGCGCCTTCCTTCTTACCTATTATAATAGGTGTGCGTCCCCAGCTGTCGCGTGCACAGATAATGCCGTCCTCGGTCAGGATGAGCATGGTGCATGAGCCCTTGATGTGGTGATATACATTTTCGATACCCTCTTTGAAGGTCTTGCCTTGAATAATGAGCAAGGCAATGAGCTCCGTAGGGTTGGTCTTGCCCGACGACATTTCAGCGAAGTGCATGTTCTTGTCGAGCAGGTCCTTGGTAAGTTCCTCTATATTCAGAATCTTGGCCACCGTACAAATGGCGAATCTGCCAAGATGCGAGTTCATGATGAGTGGCTGGGCATCAGTATCGCTGATGACTCCGATACCCGATGTGCTGCCTTCGAACTTGTCGAGTGATGGCTCAAACTTGGTGCGGAAGTAAGAACTCTCCAGGTTGTGGATGGACCTTACGAATCCCTTCTCCTTGCTGAATGTTGCCAAACCGCCTCGACGTGTGCCGAGATGTGAATTGTAATCGGTGCCGTAGAACAGGTCTGCGACACAGCTTTTCTTGGATATTGTCCCGAAAATGCCTCCCATAAAATTTTATGTTAATGTATGTAAGAATCAAAATTCCGGTGCAAAGGTAATACAAAATTTGCGATTATGGAATTTTTATGTATAAAATGTTACTTTCTTATTGCACTTTTTTTCTAAAAATGCATTCTTACATCCACTCCACACTGTATGGGATTGCCTCTCTGGGCAAAGTACTGCTTGGTGCCTGTGGCAGCATTGTCCACGGCGAAGGTGTTGTAGCGGGTATTGCTCAGGTTGCGTCCCCACAGGCTCACCACCACCTTACCCATGTCGGCATCGATATGTGCGCCTGCCACGGCATAGAACTTCTGCGCATAGGTGTTGGCGTTGTCCCAGTAGGTCTTGCCCTGTGCGTTGACGTTGGCACCGAGGGTGACGCTTCTCAGCCAAGGCTTTTCCACGTCGAAGCGATAGTCGGCCGAGGCTGCCAGGGTGTGCTGTGGCACATAGGGCACGTACTTGTCCTCGTAGCTCACAGCCTCATCGCCCTCACCATCCACATACTCGTCGAAGACGGCATGGGTATAGCCATACGACAGCATCCAGTCCAAGTGTCCGTCCACGACCTGTCCCTTGGCCGACAGCTCCAGTCCGCAGGTATGGCTCTTGCCGGCATTCACCATCATGCGTCCGAAACCATAGTTGCCCGCCATCACCGACAGTTGCTGGTTTCTCACCTTCATATAGTAGGTGCTCACATCCACATGCAACTGGCCGTCCAAGAGGTTGAGATGCGTTCCCGCCTCATAGTTCCACGAGGTCTCGGGCTTGTAGGCGATGGTGTGGTTCACGTTGTCATAGTCTTCCGGTGTATGAGGCACGTCGTAGCTTCCTCTCATGGCCTGCTGGCGGTTGGCGTTGAGTTCGGTCTGCAGGATATCGCTGAACATCTGTATGTTGTAGCCTCCTGCGCGATAGCCTTTGCTCAGGGTAGCATACACGTTGCTGCCCTTTGAGCCTAAGCGGTAGCTCAGTCCCAGCTTGGGCAGCAGCTGCTCGAAGCCATCGTGTGCCTTGCCGTCGAGCATCGAGCGCAGTGTGTTCTCGGCCTTTGTGCCCATCACGTTGGCATTCATCTTCATGTATGCCATGCTCTCATAGTGTATCTTGGTGAGCATATAGTCGTAGCGGGCACCGAGGGTGAGTACCAGTCGTGGGGTGATGTAGATGTTGCTCTCATGATAGAAGCCGATGTTGTACTGGGGTGTATGGTAGGTTCCGGGTGCTCCCATCTCCACGTTCATGCTCACGCCTCCAGCCCGCTCTATCATCTGTGCAGCCAGGGCGAGGGCCTGTTCATGGGTCATGCCGGGACGCATCATGCGCTGGGCCATAGACTGCAACATGGCGCCATACATCTGCTGCTGTATGGCATTGCCTATGGGAGTGGTCATGGCAGAGTCGAAGAACACGGGGCCGTTGGTCTTCAGCCATTGTGCCGAGAAGAAGGCTCCCGCAGCCCAGTGCCACACGCCTCCTACGGGTTTGCGGCTCTTCAGCGAGAACTCCTGTGTCATGGCGTTCTGCAACTGGTCCTGCATCATGCGCATATAGTCAGCCTCCAGATAGTCCTGGTCCATGTACATGTGGTCTTTCAGATACTGATAGCTCGTGGTGGATGCCAGCGAGAAGGTGTTGGCATCGTAGCTCAGCGTGAGTCCGGTGATGAGATTGTTGCGACGATAGCTGCCTGGGAAGGTCGATGCTGGCTGCTCTGCCTTGCCCGTATTCAGGTCGAGCGATCCATAGGGGAAGGCACTCTGGTCTACATACTGATAGTCGGCCGTCACATTCACCTTCCATCCCGAATGCAGTCTGCCGGTCAGCATCAGCTTTCCGCCAGCCTCCTGGTAGTCGTCAGCCCTCTCGCCCGTGGTGGTATTGCGGAAGAAGCCTGTCTGCGCATTGTAGAATCCGCCCACCATCAGGGCTACGTCCTCTCCTAAGCGCTGATAGTGCGAAGCCTCAAGATTGCTGTAACGACGGCTGCCATAGCCTATCCTCACGTCGGTGCCCTGATAGTCGAAGGCATTGCGCGAATAGAGTCTCACCAGTCCGCCCTCGGTATTCTGTCCGTAGAGTGTTCCCTGCGGACCTCGCAGCACGTCCACACGACTCAGCTGATAGGTGTGCAGATTGAAAGCCGACTTGCTCATCACGGGTATTCCGTCCACATACACACCGATGGCAGGACTGTTCACACGGCTGCCTATGCCTCTCACATAGACTGCCGACGAGAGACGGCTGCCATAGTTGGGCATTACGAAGTTGGGGATATACGACGACAGCTCGCGCAGGTCGCGGGCTCCCAACCTGTTCATCTCGAAGTTTCCGAAAGAAGTGCTGCTTAGTGGTTGCTGACGCAGGCGAAAAGCCTCCTTGGGTTGCGACACGACGACCACCTCGTCTATGTCGTACACCTTGCTGCTATCCACCGAAATACTCTCTGCCTTGCCTGTTGCTGCTGCCAATATCATGGCAACGCCCATCATGATTCTTTGTGACATGTACCTTTACTTTTTTTGTAAACTTTCGCAAGTAAGCTCCAAACGCCCTGAAAGGACAAAGCGCCACACGCCCTGAAAGGGCAGAAGCTCTTAGCCCAGGGCATCGCCCTGGGTTATTCCAGACGTTAGCCTATCGCCCTGTAAGGGCAAAAGCTTTTAAAGCTCCTGGCAATACATAAAGCTTTTGCCCTTACAGGGCGCCTTGTCGATTGCCAATATACCCAGGGCGATGCCCTGGGCTAAGAGCTTCTGCCCTTTCAGGGCGTGCTGCTCCTAAGAGCTTTGGGCTTTCTGCCCGTACTTGAACCACCCTGCGAAAGTTGAGTTCTTGTATTATTTTTTTCGTTGTTTTCTGTTTTCGGGTGCAAAGGTACGAAGTTTTTCTGCACTGTGCAATCCCCATTTATATGGAAAATGAAGGGTTAGCAGGTTCAGAAGTAAGAGAATTCAGAGAGATCAGAGTTTCTTGAATCCAGAGCCACCACAGTATTGACAGGTGATTTTTCCACCGCAGACTTTACACGGAGTACGATCCTTGGAGTTGGAAGTGGCTTTGCCCGGATGGTTTTTGCAAGACTGGCATACGCCTTTGCCATTGCATGCAGTACACCTGGTAGCGGTCTTGGTAGAAGCAGAACTGCTAGCCGTTGCCGTACTTGCCGACGAGGCTGCACCTCCACCGCCCGAATAGGCCGCACCCGACGACTGGTTGCTGCTGCCACTGCTGCCAGTGATGTTGGAAACCGTGGTGCCCAATGCCCCCAAGAGAGCTGCTGCAAAAACAGCATTGTTGCGTTCGCGCTCCTCCTGCAGGGTCTGACATTCCTTGCACAAAGTCAACATCTTGGATTTATAATTTGTCTCTACGTCTTCCGAGACGCCTGCACTTACGACAATAGATTTCGACTGAGGAGAAAAATACATGCCATCGGCCAGATAGTCGGCCATCTTCAGATAGTCCATAGCAGCGAGCACATCATTGTATTTCTTTAATTCCCTGTAACATTTCAGCTGCATATATTTCAGTTCATAAGCGAACATTCCGTTTCGGTTGTTCATACCATCAATATCGAATGCCATAAACTGCTCGATACAGTTCAATGCCTTACGGTATTCGCCCAAGGCATAATACCTTTTGGCATCTTGCACCCACACATTATCCTTATACAGTTCTCCGTCGTCCGACACCTTACTCGTGTAATAATAATGCTTCCACCGATCCATATAGTCGGCATACTCCATGCTTTCTGCTTTGGCGCTATCCTTACGGCAAAGGTCGGCAACCTGCAGAGAGTTCAAAGCATTGATATCGATAACCGAAAAGAAATATTTGTCGTCGAGCGAAGCCAAAACGTTCGAATAACCAAAAGACTCTTTGATATTAGACAGGGCACTGTTCAGAAAAGGCTGATAGACGATTCCGTCGAGACTGTAGGCAAGAACATTTATCACACCCCTGTTCACATTATACAATTGGATGGGCTGAGTTTCCATCATCATATTGCGTATGGCAAATACGGAGTCGTTGTACCTGCACAAGGGCACATAAGCCTCAGGAATGGGCAAAGGCTTGCCCAACAAGTCCCACGACTTCGTCTGTCCCTGTATCCACGTGCCATGCAGGATGGCATTGTCTTTCTTTGCCATCTTGAGCACTTCTTTCGGAATGTCTTCACGATACTTGTAGGCAGCTTTGCGCAGCCGCTCTTTATCCTTCTCCAACGAGAACGAAAGAGCATTCACCAGCGACTTCGACTTAGCTTTGTCGTAGACTTTCTGATAGGCACTCTGTGCTGAGGCACCAGCACAAAACATCATGCAAAACAAAGCCAAAAGGCTTGTCATTTTCTTTTTCATAGGCTTTTTATCATTTATTGAACGTTATGACAAAGATAGCCAATTTCTTAGTCATTTGCAAACGCCTTTTCGGCTCAGGAGGTTTCAAAACATCAGAAAAGATGCCTAAGCGGACAAAATTCGTGCTTATCTGGTAAAAGAAAAATTCCCCAGACCCTGGGTGATTGATATAGGGTCTGGGGGAAAGATACTGAGGGCTGCTGATTACTCTGCATCGGTGCCTTCTCCGCCTGGAGGATTGGTACCACCCGTGGAGTCACCACCCGAAGGAGTGCTGCCGCCAGTAGTATGAAGTTGTAGATTCTTTAAATTTACTACAAGAAAAAAGAGATAACCCGTTGGCGGAATTAATTTAGTGCATACTGCATCCTGCCGAAGGGTTTGTTATTAATGAAGTTTACATATTGAAGAATGGTTGTACTTTTGGTTTGGATATACATCGTGATTGAGTATTTTTGGTTTGGAAATGGAATGCGAAATAAAAGTTTTGGTTTGGATATATATCTGAAAAACTGAATTTTTGGTTTGGAAATGCTTTATTTTTACTTGTTTTCGTTTGGACTTTTGAAAATAAGTTGTATCTTTGCAGCATGTTTTAAAAGATAAACGTATGTTTGAAAGAATCGCCATCCAATATCTTCGTCAATGGGCGAAAAAAGAAGATCGTAAACCGCTGGTCTTGCGAGGTGCCCGACAGGTGGGTAAGACTACATTGGTAAAGTTGTTTGCCAAGGAGTTTGATACCTATATTTACATGAACTTGGAGGAAAAGGAATATGCAGAACTATTTGCTGCAGACTATTCTTTCGAAGATTTATTGGCTGGAATATATCTCAAGGCCAACAAACCATTAGATTTCGGAAAACGTACCTTGATCTTTATTGATGAGATACAAAATGAGCCAAAAGCCGTGCAAACCTTGCGCTACTTCTATGAGAAGCATCCTGAAATTTATGTGATAGCTGCTGGTTCTTTGCTGGAAAGTCTGATGGGACGACATATCTCTTTCCCTGTCGGCCGTGTAGAATATATGACTTTGCATCCATGTACTTTCGTGGAATTTCTTCGTGCCATGGGACAGAAACTGATGGCTGACAGTATTGAAAACATGTCCTTGCCAGCTTCTTTGCATCTTTCTGCCATGGAGTGGTTCAAAAAGTATATGATTGTGGGAGGTTTGCCGGAGGCGGTAGCCAATTATGCAAAGTATATGGATATTGTCAGACTGGATGAGGTGTTTAATGCTCTGCTTTCTGGGTATAGGGACGATGTGGAAAAATACGCCAGTAAACCAAAGGAGCAAGATGCTATCCGATACATTTTGAACTATGGCTGGACATTTGCAGCACATCGCATCCAGTTTTCCAAATTCACAAGTTCTTCTTTCAAGGCGACAGAAGCAGGCAATGCTTTCCGGATATTAGAGAAAACACTTTTGTTGGAGTTGGTATATCCTCAAACTTCAGCATCATTCCCTATTTTACCCGACTTGAAGAAAAGTCCTAAATTATTATGGATCGATACGGGGTTAGTGAATTATGTTGCAGGCATGCAAGAAGATTTGCTATTTAGTAAAGATTCCGATGAGCTTTGGAATGGTGATATTGCTGAGCATATCGTAGGGCAGGAATTGTTGGGTTCTACATTTATGTTTGGTGAGAAAAGAATGTTTTGGGTGCGTGGAGCCAGGAACTCTCAAGCAGAAATCGACTTCTTGATTAGATACAAATCGCATCTGATTCCGATAGAAGTGAAGACAGGCAGCAATGCCAAACTCCGTTCCTTGCATCTTTTTATGGAAGAGTCGAAAGAGAAGGTGGCATTGCGCCTCTGGAATGGTCCGATGACATCGGATACAGTAACGACTCAGAAAGGTAAGTCTTTCACTTTGTATAATATTCCGTTATATTATGCCGGATATCTGCAGGTGTTCTTGGATAGAATAAGCGATACTCATCCTTGTAATAAATAAGATTCTGTAGATGGTTGGCTAAATTAATATGGTTCATGCACGTTAATTTATTTTTTGATAAAAAAAGTATCAAAGTATCATTTTTGATATTCAATATCGTTATAACTAATTGATATAATAGCAGTTATTAACAATGAGACTTCTCTTGAAATATGATATAAAGTATCATAGAAGTATCACAAACATCTCATTTTAAGCGAAAAATATCATTTTCGATGCAGCATTTTGCCTTATTCCACGTTATTAAGATAATCAATCATTAACTCAACTTCGCAAATGGGAAGTTAAAAAAGTTAAAGAAGTTCGTGCCCACCACATGATCCCTTATGGACCAACGTATGGGCATCCGCTGAACAACCAGCGGGCATCAACAGAACAAGCCTTGGGCACACACTGCCAATGCGGCGGGCAACGAATGCCCAAATAATAAAATTTATTTGGGCACTATTATTTCTATTTCCAACAAGCATTCAAAGAAAACATAATGAAGAATACCTGCATGGATGTACATCTCTATCCTGCCGCCGAGATAATCTACTTTCTGAAAAAGCAGATCGGTTCATCGTTGAAAGTAAGCAGCTTGATTTGATTCGGACGAAAATTGGCAAACATGACGCAATTGATCCACAAACGTTTCTCCGAAGGAATGAAGCATCAGATAAAGAAAAGATAAAGCAGAAACTGGGAAAGGCTGAAAAGCCAAAAATCAGCCTAAAATGAGACTTTTATGATACTTTTATGCAACAAAACACAAAAAGCATCATTTATTATATATACCTATTAATCAATGCATTACAAATATTTTTAAGTCAAGAATGATACTTTGAGACTTTTCTTTCAAAAAAAACTATTAAACAACCTACAACTTTACCTATATTCTTTACTTCTTCCATTAGAACATAAATATTACATCCATTATTAAAGCATATAGGCTAAAGCTCCTCACGTTTATAATACAAACGAACTCGCAGGGTATCATTTTGCTTTATCAATAACTTAGTCCATTTTTTAAATCATTTTTACGAAAATCAGCCTATGTATATGTCTGCCCAACCTCTGCCCATCCGGGCTTCCGGTATGGGTATAGACATCACAAAGATAACACTTTTACCTTGAAAACTAGTTTATTTGGCTGGCAAAGTATGATTTTGAGGTTCGATTTAAACATTTTTCCGTTTTAGTCCTTAAAAATGGGGACTTTTTCAGTGCCCTCCCAGGGCAGCGCCCTTAGTATATTGGCAGTCAACAAGGCTCCCTGTAAGGTAGGGTGATTTCAGCATCTGTTTTTCGGAACATCTAACTGGACACCCTATCTATTTATACCTTATATTCCTATCAAACTGTCCATCAGAATCTCGTGTAATCAACCATTTATGATACAACTTTTTTGTTCGGACTTCATCTAAAGAAGACTTTTTGGCATCCTTCCATTTTATCAATAAGAAATAGCAAGAGTCATGTGTAATATCAAACAAACATTCCTCATCTGTCGAACATAAAGAATCAGGAAACACAAGAGCTTCTCGATCAATAATTATATCTTTCCACCAAAAACTCATAGTAGAATCTAACTCTTCATTAGCCAATTTACTATTATAGAGCGGCCATAGTAAATTATACACACTATCAATATTATCATAATGGGAAATTCCTATCACCAACGTATCTGTCGTGCAATTTTTAAATGTAGCAGAATGCCTTGTGCATATTGGCGGAATACAGGTCGATATTGCATAAAAGACTATTATGCAAATCCCTAATACATATATTATTTTCTTTATTGCCCTCATAACCATATTATATTAATCATAAAACAGGTAATTATTTAGAAACAACCATGCGGGTAAGTGTTCATTAATCCTATTTTCCGTATCTCCAAGATTTTTACTGCTGCCAACCTTTTTCCAATATTCTTCATATAAAACAGCTCGCAACATAGTATGTGCATAAAACCAAACTTCACCACACACGACATCCTCCAAATCCACAACTTCATTTGGAGCATATCGCTTTTTGAAAACCCGAACAACAGGAGAATAAAGCTGAGTTTCATCTTTTGCTACATATTGTAGATAAACTTTAGAATCATCTAAAGTTACGCAATAAATATCTCCCACTCTATTAACGATTCTTTTTTTCATTTTATCATTCATAACAATCTATGATTTTAATTCATTTGACATTCATTTGCAAGAGAATTGTTTCATTGGGTTTCACTACCCGAAGAATACTATCACCAGCAACCTTAAAAATGCTATCTCCCACAGAATAAGCCCCTTTTAGATTCCAGACCTTAGGAATTTTGAACTTAACCCACATTGCAGCAACCTTTGGTGAAAAACTTAAAGACTCCTAACGAAATTCTATATTTTAGCAGTTTTCAGCCAATTTCCAGGCTGATTTTACATAAAGAATTTTAATTTGCAGCGAATGTTCAGGGAAACCCCTAAAATGCTACACCCGCCCGTTTCTGCAGTTGAAAAATTGTGTGTACCTTTGCTCCCGAAATGTATATATCCAAGGCAAAGAAATATCGCGATCAGGGAGGATGGTACGGCAATCGCATATGATTACTACCGTCTCACGAAGTCTTACATCGACAAAGATGGCAAGACTAAGCATCGTAGTGTCCTTTGCCTTGGAGAACTTCCCGGTTTTGACAAGGATGAACGTAACCGACTGGCATCCATGCTCACCACTATGATTGAAGATGGACAAAGCGTAATGTGCGATAACAAAAAGCTCTACGAGGAAGCCATGTCTCAATATGTGAAGTACCGTGGCAGCAAGTATGCCCAGGAGAACGATCCTCGTCTCATCGCTGAGCGCAAGGCTCGCGAAGAAGAGGAGCGCAAGAAAGCAGTTGCCGTTAAGCTTGAAACGCTCACCCAGCATGAAGCTCGCATCATCGGTTGCGAGAACAGCAGATACGCCTGCAGATGGGTAAGGTTGAGATGGATGGAGAATCCGTCAGGGCACTCATGGTGGATAGTGACGCAAAGGGTGCCAAGGAACGTTCCATGTATGATCAGGCATGCAAACGTTACGAGGAGGGATTGGAAGCTATCAAAAAAGGTATTCTTACTAAGGGCGGAACCAAGAAACGTGACGCAGTGAACAAGCGACTGGGCAAATTGGACAAGCAGTATGGAGCCATTCGCCTGTCATACAACGAGACATTTACCTATGAGGGTACAGGAAAGAACGAGGTTGCTACTTCCATGACCTGGGAATGTAGAGAGGACAAGGCTGCACAGAGAAGAAAGTTCTATGGAAAATATGTCTTGTTGACGAGCCTTGATGAAAGCCAGGAATTGAACATCTGGAAATTTTATAATGTTATCAGAACCGTAGAGGAGACTTTCCATGTGTTGAAGACAGACTTGGATATCCGTCCTGTCTATCATAAGAGCGACAATGGAATCAAGTCTCATCTCAATCTTGCCATACTGGCATATTGGGTGGTAAGCGTCACCAAATATCGCCTGAAATTGAAGAAGCATGAGAATGTGAGATGGGATGAAATCATGCGCATTGCCAGCACACAGGTTGTGGTTACTGCAAAAGTTGAGACCGTAGATGGACAGGTCATTAGTATAAGACAGAGCACAGAGGCAGAGAGTAAACTCTCCGCCATCTATGATTTGCTCTATATTAATCCCAAACCGTTCGGGAAAAGAAAATCCATGCTACACCCAAATCAGACTTCAAAAAAAACGGATATTGAAAATCAGGGAGTTACGTGATGCGAGACTGCAATGTGGGTTAAATTTGTATTGCATATCGATATTTTCTACCATTTCTTGCCTTTTCTCAATAAAATTCCTTACTTTTGCAGTTGGATTGTATAGCTAGATTGCAGTTGTCGCTGTAAGACGAGTTCTTTCATGATAACCGAGTCGGCAGCCAACACCGTGCAGAGTGTAGTTAAGCCATCCATGACATATCTACACGAAAGCGGACTTTTTGGGGGAAGACAATCTTGACAGTATTAAATATGGTGTACAGATTTGTACACATTGAATAAATAAACTAAGAAAATTAGCTGAATTATGAGTATAGAAACGACAATCGGAATAATAAGTGGAATAATTGCTATTGTAACAGCTATTATTCAGTTGAAAAATCACTATTTCAGTCAGAGAAAGCAAGGCAAGGAACCTTTTATCAAAAGACTCCTTGCTGCCAAAGATGAGAAAGGTCGGGCAAAGGTGTTTGAAGATATAAATATTTACCTGAAGACCATTGCCAATTCTGGTATAAGTGAAGGTTATATCAAAGGATTCGGTGAGATAGACAAACCTGAATTGTTATTCAAAGATATGTGTTTTTCGAATAAAATAAAGCCAACTAAAGACGTATGCAAGAAATTCATGGGCGAAAATCGACCTTCGCTAATGGATGAGTACAATAAACGATTCGAAAAGTCTAAGATACATCAAGCAATGCCGGCAGAGCGAAACAACGATGTTGCTCAGAGTGTTATGCAAGAGCAAATTGTTGAAAGTCATCAGGTTGTGTATCTATCATCATTATTGTTGGATAAATTTCCTAAAACTTGTACTGATCTAATTGAAATTTTGAAGAAGCATAATGTCTCTTACAAATTCTTGAAAGGAACAAAGGATATTTGGTGTCGTGACTATATGCCAATTCAGACTCCATCAGGTAAACTAGTCCAGTTTCGATATGAACCAAGTTATCTAAAGGGCAAGAAGGAATGGGTAGAGTCACGTTCTGATGTTGAGGAGGTATGCAAACAAAATAATCTTCATGTGACATTTTCTAATATCAATCTTGACGGAGGCAATGTTCTGATGTGTGAAGATAGGGCTATTATATCAAGTCGAATCTTTACCGAAAATCCAGAATATTCGGATAAAGACTTATTAGTAAGCGAATTGGAAAAGTTGTTGGAAGTAGAAGTTATTATAATTCCTTGTCAAAATAGTGATATGACAGGTCACGCAGACGGAATGGTACGTTTTGTGAATCGTAATATAATACTTGGCAATAATCGTGAAAGAGAATATGCTTACTGGAGAAAAGGTATCAATGAAGTAATTGATAAATATAAACTTACTTATATTGATGTTCCATTTTTAGAATTGCCTCATGACAATAAACATCCGATAAGCGCAATTGGAATATATGTCAATTTCCTCAATTTGGATAATCTGATAGTGCTGCCAATTTTTAATAAGCCAGAAGATAAAGAAGTTGTAGATATTATCAGAAAAGCATTTCCACAGAAATCTATTGAAACAATAGACTATAATGAAGTCGCTTTAGAAGGTGGATTGCTTAATTGTACGACATGTGTTATAAGAGAATAAGCGATTATCAACGCATAATTTCCTTATAAAAGCTATATTATATTGTCTATGTCCCAAAAGTGAATCAAAAATTCTACATATGAAGAAGATAATAATTATGATAATTGCAACATTCATTTGTTCGGGGTACATATTTGCTAAAACAAATCGTGCAAATGAAATTGTTTATATTGACGGTAAGGATACTATCGTTTTTAACGCATCCAATAATATAGTCATTTCCTTGTCGCAAAAAATGTATAGAAACTACTGCTATGGCAATGACTATATAAAAGGATTTTTGCATGAATTTATTCGTAGTGAGTCTGCGTGGAAATTTCAGTTGAAGATCGAAGAAATGTATAAGTATCCTGATGAGATGCTATACGCCTATCTTCGCTTGTATTATGTTTATGGAACTGATATTTTTGCCGCATGGCATCTCACCCAAGCAGAAGGTGACGTCATATTAAATGCCAGTAGAGAATATGAAAAGGCAAAAGAGAGACGAAAAAACGAAAGTGAATATATACGTCAGCAAGAAGATTACAATAGCAGTCTAGTAGGCAAACCTTTATATGATGAATACATTTCACGAAATGCAAAGTTTCAAATCGTCAACATGAACGCGCTGGAAGCCTCATTGAAGGTCAGTATACAGAAAAACAAACCTTTTGGAAAAAAAATGTTGGCAGGCAATCTTGAGAATTTCTTTGTTACGATTAATCCAGACAAAACATATAAACTAAGTGCTGCAGCAGATGATATAAGAGAAAAATATGGATGGTTTCCTGAAATTGTAGTAGAAAGCGTATGTGAAAAAAACTACAATTTACTTGGTCAACAAGTAAAAACTACAAGTATAATTGAAGTAACCATACTTGATAAAATTGAAGTTGAGTATTTGGCGGAAGTGGAAGTAAAATGGAATAAGAAAGAAAATAAGACTGATATTCTGAGTTTTTCAAGAAAAGTAGATGGTGATTTCGTTAGACAAAAGAATTTGAATGATGATGAGATGGCAATGCTTCAAAATGCATTTACGGATGTCGATTTGAGTGGATATTCAAAGAAGAAATATAGAATTTCTTTTCCTGTTAATCGTCATTCTATAAGCATTAGCTTCAAAGGAAATACAGAAACAGAGTCATATACCTTTTTATCAATAGAACTTCCTAAGTTTTTATTAAAATAATGGTTACGTCCACATTAAAAGGGTCCTCGTTAAAAGTTAAACATGAGGGTGTGTCATAAGTCTGTGACGCACCCTTTTTTATTTTTTCCTTTTCACAGATACGAAATCTTTAAAAAACATTTTTATTTACAACAAAGCCCAAACTTTCACAAGCTCGGGCTTTGCCTTTCCGCAAAAGATTTGTATCTTTGCAGAAAACTTCTTAAAGTATGGCAAAGATACAAATAAAATCTGAAACTCGGCACGAATTGAGCTTTTTTCCTAACTCTTTCGATGATTATGTGCCAAAAGACAGCAAAGTTCGTATGGTGGATCGTATTGTTCGCAGTATGGACATCAACCCTCTCATGGATACCTATGATGGGATTGGTGCTCCTCCTTACAGTCCGAAGATGCTTCTAAGTTTAGTTGTTTTTGCCTATATCAATGGCGTTTATTCCTGTCGTGGCATAGCGGACGCACTTAAATACGATGTTCGCTATATGTGGATTTGTGGAGGCAAGCGACTGTCTTTCGCGACCATCAACCGCTTTAGAACCAATCATATGATAAAGTGCATCGACTTCTATTTTGATGCAGTCGTCTCCATATTGGCTGAAAAGGGCGTGATTAGTCTGGAGGAACAATATGTTGATGGCACTAAGATAGAGTCGAAAGCAAACAAGTACACGTTTGTATGGAAGAAGACCGTGGAAAAGAACAGGGCTAAGCTCTTGGAAAAGACCTCTGCTGCATTGGATCAGATAAAAGAACAAATTCGCCTGAATGGCGGGAGTGACATTAGGGAAGAAGACAGCGAGCCAGCCACTTCCGCCAAGGATGTAGAGAGAAGTGCACGTTTGTGTGAGAGGCAAGTGAAGAACCTTCCTAAGGCAAAGCTTACAGGAAGAGAGAAGAAAAAGCTAAATACTCAGATAGATCACTTGTTCAAAGCCTCGGACAAACTGCGCGAGTATGAAAAATCACTGGATATACTGGGCGAGAGAAACAGTTACTCCAAGACTGATCCTGATGCGACCTTCATGCGCCTCAAGGAAGATGCCATGAACAATGGGCAGACAAAGCCTGCCTATAACCTTCAAATAGCGACAGAGAATCAATATTGGACGAATTTCGCCCTTTATCACAATCCAACAGACACCCTGACCTTCAAACCATTTTTGGATAAGTACAAGAAAAGACATGGAAAGCAATCCAAGTGCGTCACCGCAGACTCAGGATACGGATCAGAGGAGAACTATGAGTACATGGAGATGGAAGAGATGGTGGGATATGTAAAGTACAACTGGTTCCACAAGGAACAGCATAAGCCTTTCAAGGAAGATGCCTTTAACCAAGCAAATTTCCTCTATAATAAAGACGAAGACTATTACGTCTGTCCCATGGGACAACACATGAATCCTTGCGGACAACGGCAAACGAAAAGTGACTCAAGCTATGCGTCCGTCATATCATTATATAGAGCGCAGCGATGTGAAGGCTGTCCACTTGGGGGACTTTGCAAGAAAGCCAAGGGTAACAGAACCATATATGTAAACCATAAGTTGAATGCATATAAAAAGGAAGCATTTTTGCTGTTGACGTCAGAGGAAGGTATGAAGCACAGGAGTCAGAGACCGATAGAGCCAGAAGCTGCGTTTGGACAGATGAAGGCAGACATGCATTACAAGCGATTCAGGCATTTCGGAAAGGACAAGGTTTACATGGACATAGGGTTGTTCGGTATAGGATTCAATTTGAAGAAACATTTGGGGATAAAACGATAAAACTCAATTTGGGCAGTTTTACCGTATGGGACAATTATGCCCTTTTGTGAGCTTTGGGGCTGTTTTGTTATCGATAAAACAAGAAAAGTAAAGTTTCTATACAATATAATAAGATTACCCTTGTAAAGAAAGACTACGATTCAACTAAAATATACAGAAAAACACAAAAAAAAGGGTGCGTCACAGACTTATGACACACCCTCATCGGGGACGAATTTTCTTTATATATCCACTTTCCACATCGGCAAGACCTCATGCTTCTGCCGTTTCTCTCCACCTGCTGCATCTGGTTGAAGGTTATAAATGAATACTCAAAAAAAGCCCCACAGAGTAGCCTTACGACTACACTGTGGGACTTAATATATCAACTCAACTTTCGCTGAGTTCGGAACTTACCGTTGCTTTACTCGAGAACGAACAAGGCTCTCAAGCCACCGTCTACACCCGAGAAACCCATGAAGGCAAGACTCAGGAGAGCTGCTGTTACCATGACAATGGCGATACCCTGCACGGCACAGTTGGTTGTGATAAGAGGCAGGAAAATACCCGAATGGTCAAATTTATGCCCTATGAGCATAAATGCTTACGATTTGAATCCCCATACATTCTATTTCCCCATTCTCGAATGCAGCAGTAGCAAAATCCTCGGCTTGAGCCTCATCCATCGCCGAGACATAATAGGTCAACATCTCCCCCAATTCCGTTTCTATATCAACATAAAAGTAAACCATAGGCAACAATACTATTTATTCGATTCTACATTATTATTATTAAACATATCATTTGGTACAGAATTTCTTACCAAAGCCTCCCTATAAACATCCATCATTCGTTTTCTGAGATGCATCGGCGCAATCACTTCCAAAGAACGGCTTCGAGACAACAATGCCATCACAAAGTCATTGGTAATCTTGACATGCACAGAAATCTTGAACACTTTACCATCATCCACTAAAACCCTCTGAGTATGATGCAGCGGCATTGCCTTCAAGAAATAGCCATCCCTATTATCATATTGCAAGATAACCTCCTCTACGGGCAAACTCTCATCATTCCAAATGCCATAACAATCACGATACATCCCATTCACATCAATATCTACGTTTCGTTCAAACAGGGTATCATGCACCACCAGATTGCGGATTCTATCAATGCCATATGCCTTTAGCTGACATCCATCTGCATCATAAGCCAAAACATACCAAAGTTGGTTAGATTCCTTGATATAATGAGGCAAGATATTCTCTTTCGTTATCACCTCACCTCCATGTCGATAAAGGACATATTGGAAAGAGATGGAATGCTGATTCCTCACCGCATATATCAGTTGAGGCATATACTTGCTGAAGACAGCCCGATGATGCTCTGGCAAAATATACGATCTCATGTTAGGACTCTCATCCACGGCATTTAGCAGTTCAAAGTTAAGGAGCATTTCGGAAAGCCTGTCCTCCTGGCTCGAAAACTTCTCATTGATGCGATAACTATTCGTTGCCCTATCAAAGGAAATTTCTATATGAAACAGCATTTCTATGTCATTGATGTCTCTTTGCAGAGTTCTTTCTGAGATAGGAGCATCCACATGGTCATTAATATAACTCAATAGTTCATGTACGGAAACACAGCTGTCCCCATACTGACCATTGGTTGCATAAATCTTATTGATGATAAGCAACATTCGACAACACACGATAATCCACTCCGTGCAAAGAGATTTCTGTATATTTGAAATTACCCAAAACGTCAGGAATATTACAGCCAGCCTTTAACACCACGATATAATTGCCTTCCACGGCAGGAAGTTCTGCTCTTTGCCCTTTTGCGGGGTCAAAGAGTGTAAACTGATCTAACAATTCTTTTATATCCATATTTTTTATCTTTATTGTTTGACATTCCAATTTATGCTGCAAAAATAAAAAAACTCAGCGACAAAACATGTCTGCGAGAAAAATATTTTCTATAGACTTTTAAAATAGCCCATATCATGCAAGCTATTTGGAAAAAGCATACTCAAAAAAAAAGCCCACAGAGTAGCCTAACGACTACACTGCGGGACTTAATATATCAACTTTTGCTGAGTTCGGAACCGTTGCTTTACTCGAGACCGAATAAGGCTCTCAAGCCACCGTCTACACCCGAGAAACCCATGAAGGCAAGACTCAGGAGAGCTGCCGTTACCATGACAATGGCGATACCCTGCATGCCCTTAGGAATGCGAACCAAAGCCTGCTGCTCGCGGATGCCGGCAAAGACAATGAGCGCCAAGGCAAAACCAAGAGCTGTAGAGAAGGCGTAAACCACACTCTGAAGCAGATTGAAGTCTTTCTGAATAACCAAAATGGCTACACCCAGCACGGCACAGTTGGTTGTGATAAGAGGCAGGAAGATACCCAATGCCTGATAGAGAGCTGGCGAAACCTTCTTGAGGATAATCTCCACCATCTGTACCAAAGCGGCTATGACAAGGATGAACGAAAGGGTCTGAAGATACTGCAAACCGAAAGCATCGAGCACGTACTTCTGAACACACCAGGTGATAATGGTTGCCAAAGTCAGGACGAAGGCAATGGCACCACCCATACCGATGGCGGTATCAATCTTCTTCGATACACCCAGGAATGGGCAGATACCGAGGAACTGCGACAAAACAATATTGTTGACGAATATCGCAGAGATAAATATCAATAAATATTCCATATATTACTCCTCCTTATTTCTTTACCTTATTAAATATTGCAATGATGTAACCCAAGGTGAGGAAGGCTCCTGGAGGCAAGATGAACACCAGAATGTTGGTGGTCTCTGGCAAAAGAGTTACTCCGAAGAGGCTGCCTGAGCCGAGAATCTCGCGTGCACAACCCAGAATGGTGAGACCGAGGGTGAAACCTAAACCTACACCGATACCGTCGAACAAACTTGCCACTGGCGAGTTCTTGGCAGCAAAACTCTCAGCACGACCCAGGATGATACAGTTAACCACAATCAGTGGAATGTAGATACCCAATGCCTGGTTGATGCTGTCGGGTGCATAGGCGCTCATAAACATCTGCAGAATGGTTACGAAGGCTGCTATCACTACGATGAATACAGGGATGCGAACCATATCGGGAGTGATCTTCTTGATACAGGAAATCACAAAGTTGGTACAAATCAGCACCGCCATAGTAGCCAGTCCCATGGAGAGACCGTTGATGGCGCTGGTGGTGGTTGCCAAAGTAGGACACATACCAAGGAGCAACACGAAGGTTGGGTTCTCCTTGATAATACCATTCATTAAAATCTTAATATTACTCATAGTGGCTTATCCTTTCTTTACTTTTGTGGCACCGCTCTTACCGTCTGTACCCTGCTGGGTATAGGCTGCGTATGCCTGGTTAATAGCCTTGAGGAAAGCACGACTGGTAATGGTAGATGCCGTGATGGCATCAACAGCATTGCCACTCTTGTCGTCCTTGCTCACGTGCAGGTTGCCATCCTTTGGTGTCTTGCCAATGATGCTGCCCTTGCCGTCTTTCTGGAACCAAGTGCTGGCCTTGGCACCAAGACCTGGAGTCTCTGAGTGCTGAAGAAGGGTGTAACCCAATATCTTGCCCTCTTTGTCGAAACCTACCAGTACCTTCAGGTCGCCACCAAAGCCGCCTGTGGTGCTCTCTACAGCTGCTCCGAGAGAGTTGCCGCTCTTGTCGGAACAAGCATGAACAATAAAGGTAACCTCCTTGCCGTCTATAGTCTGCGGTACCTCTTTTGGGGCAGCCACCTGCAAGTCGTCGGTTCCCATCACGCTCTTGATACCAGCTGCCAATGACTGCTCAGCCTTCTGGGCGATAGGACCTGATGTGATATGGTTCACATAAGCGAGCACTGCACCTACAACGAGTGCCACACCCACCAATACGAGAACCATGTTCTTCAATGATGATTCTAATTTCTGCATGTCTCTATCCTCCTTATTTCTTTGCTGGCTTCTCACCGAAGCGCTTGGGTTTAACATATGTGTTAATAAGAGGTGTGAACGCATTCATGATGAGAATGGCGAACGACATACCTTCTGGATAGCTACCCCAGTTGCGGATGATGACTGTCAGCAGACCAATGCATACACCATAGATGAGCATTCCCTTGTGGGTCATTGGTGATGTGACATAATCGGTGGCCATGAAGATGGCACCCAACATCAAACCACCGCTGAGGATAACTGCAAATGGATTGGCATATACAGGGTTGGCCAAGTGCATCAAACCGCTGAATACAAACACGGTAGCGATGATGCTTACAGGAATGTGCCAGGTGATGACCTTCTTCCAGAGCATGTATGCCAAACCGAGCAAGAGGGCAATGGCACAAACCTCACCCGTTGTACCGGCACCGAAGCCCTCGCCTGTAGCACCAAAGAGAAGGCTCAGAGAGTCGGGCAACTGCTGAAGCACAGAGCTGTCGCCTGTCTTGATGGCTGTCTTCATGATAGCCAGAGGAGTGGCAGCTGTTGTAGCATCGGTATAGCTGAGCAGCTGTCCAGCCACAGGCCATGAAGTCATCTGTGCAGGGAAGCTGACGAGCAGGAAGCAACGACCTACCAAAGCGGGGTTGAAAGGATTGTTGCCCAAGCCACCAAAACTCATCTTACCCACACCGATAGCAAACAAGGCACCGATGATGATGATCCAAAGTGGAAGGTTGCTGGGCAGGTTCATGCCGAGCAAGAGACCGGTAATGATGGCAGACCCATCGAGCAGACTGGTCTCGGTCTTGAGAATATATTTTGTGATAGCCCACTCAAAGAAGACGCAGGCAGCCACAGAGACAAGCAGTACTACTGCCGAACCCAGGCCGAAGAAATAGAAGGAGGCCAAGATGGCAGGCACGAGAGCTACGATGACTCCGTACATGTTCTTCTCCACCGACTCGTTGCCATGGGCATGTGGCGATAATGAAACGATTAATTTACTCATTTTTATTTCTGTTGGGAAGTTTACGATATATTACTTCTTTGTGTTGCGAGCACGGATAATACCCATCACTGCTGCCTTACCACCGATGATGTTGTCGAGGATAGGACGATGAGAAGGACAGGTAAACTGGCATGAACCGCAGGCGATACAAGAGGTTACCTCTTCTGCCTCCAGGCGCTCATACTCCTTCATCACACTCAGTGTGGCAAGCAAGTAAGGCTCTAAGCCCATAGGACAGGCCTCCACACACTTGGCGCAACGGATACATGGCTCAGCCTTCTTGCGGTGAGCGTCGGCATCGGTCAGGACGGTGATGGAGTTGGTGCCCTTGGTGACAGGAACATCAAGGCTGATCACAGCCTTACCCATCATAGGACCACCTGCCAAAACCTTGTTGTCACCCTCGGGCAGACCGCCACAAGCCTCTATCATCTGAGAGAAAGGTGTACCCATACGAACGAGGAAGTTGCCAGGATTCTTCACCTGCTTACCAGTAACTGTGGTGTAACGCTCGAACAAAGGCTTGTTCTTCATAACTGCCTGATATACAGCAAAGGCAGTACCTACATTCTGAACGATTGCTCCAACATTGACAGGGATAGCTGGAGGAGCAGGAACCTGACGGCGGATAACGGCATCAACCAACTGCTTCTCACCTCCCTGAGGATATTTCTTAGCCAAAGGCACAATCTCGATACGCGAATCGCCGGCTGTCTTTTCCTCGAAGAGCTTGATGGCTGCAGGCTTGTTGTCCTCGATACCGATATAGCCCTTCTCTACCTTGGCAGCCTTCATCAGGAGGTTCAAACCTACAAGAATCTCATCGGCATGCTCCATCATAAGACGGTAGTCGGCTGTGATGTATGGCTCGCACTCCACACCATTGATGATGACACACTCGGCCTTGGCACCTGGAGGAGGACACAGCTTGATGAAAGTTGGGAAACCTGCACCACCCATACCTGTGACACCAGCCACCTTGATGCGGTTGACGATCTCTTCGGGAGTGAGCTCGGGATGAGATGCTATCGTCTCCAACTTTTCAGAACGGTCGATACTCTCCTCCCACTCGTCGCCTTCTACATTGATGATAATACAAGGCTTGCGGTAACCAGTAGCGTCGATAGACTGGTCTACCTTGAACACAGTTCCCGAAACTGAACTGTAGATAGGAGCACTGACAAAACCACCAGCCTCAGCAAGCAGAGTACCTACCTTCACCTTGTCGCCCTTGGCAACAACAGGCTTTGCAGGAGCACCGATGTGCTGACCAAGAGGGAAAATGGCCTGCTTAGGAAGGGCTGCCACCTGAGTAGCCATCTCGGCTGTAATCTTATTCTCTTCTGGGTGAACACCACCTATTCTAAATGTTCTCAATTTCATGCTTGTTCCTCCTTCTTTACAGGGAAATTAACTTTCACGAGAGCACCTGTTGGGCACTCATCAACACACTTGGTACACATGCGACACTTGTTGAAGTCGACATAAGCCACATTGTTCTCAATGGTGATGGCATCAAACTTGCAGACTTTCTGACACTTACCGCATCCGATGCAAGCAGCGCTACAAGCCTTCTTGGCTACTGCGCCCTTGTCGTGGTTGACACACTGAACATACACACGACGACCCTTAGGACCCTTCTTGCGAAGCTCAATGATGTGGCGTGGACAAGCCTTGGCACAGGCACCACAGCCAGTACACTTCTCCTCATCCACCTCAGGAAGACCTGTCTCGGGATTGATAGAGATGGCACCGAACTGGCAGGCAGCCACACAGTCGCCACAGCCCAGACAGCCAAAGCCGCAACCTGTCTCGCCTGCTCCACAAGAGTTCATAGCTGCACAGGTATGCAAACCATCATACTCGGCGATGCGAGGACGATGCTCGCAAGAGCCATTACAACGCACTACTGCCACCTTAGGATCGGTGTTGGCCACAGCGATACCCAAGAGATCGGCCACCTTGCCCATCACGTCGGCACCACCTACAGGACACATCAGTCCTTCGATGCTGCCGGCATCAGCTCCCTTGACCAAAGCTGCTGCCATACCGGAACATCCGGCAAAGCCACAACCACCGCAATTGGCACCAGGCAGAATCTCGCCCACCTGACCTAATCGAGGGTCTTCTTCGACGGCAAACTTCTTGGAAACTACGAAGAGAACCAATGCGGCAATAAGCGCAATGGCACCGAGCACCAAGACTGCAATCATAATAAAGTTCATAATCTTTGTATTTGTTTTAGTTATTAATATTATTAATTTCCATTGACCTATAGAGTTCTTACTTCTCGATGGAGAAGCTGAGTCTGCGTTTCAGCTTGCCACGAAGCAGATACAGACATATATAATAAGGTATAAGTATGCCCAAAGAAGAAAGGGCTGCCATACCTTCTGAGCCCGAAACCTTCAATACTGTCACCAAGGCTACAACCATCAGGACCAAAGGCAGAAGATAACCATACCAACTGGCACGGAAGCCTACACTGGTATCGGCCAAAACTCTGACCGAGTCGCCAACATGGTATTGAGAAGCATCTGATGTGGTAACTTCCACCAACTTCTCCTTGGTTTCGGAGGCATTGCAGTGTGAGGCTACCTTACAAGCGCTACAAGCCGATGACTGAAGGATGCGCACACGTACTGTTGTGCCATCGACGCCATCGACTACACCGGAATGTTTTATCTTATTGCTCATGCAGTAATTCTTGTTCTTGTATCTTTTTGTCAACCCTGTTTGACTTGCTGTTTTGCTAAGTCGAGTTTACAAAGCTATTTTCAATGCAAAGATAATACATTATTTATAATTGGCAAACAAAAATATGTTTTTTTCAAAAAAAAAGAAACGCAAACGTTTTCTTTGTTTGCGTATACTCTGTTTTTTCGGAATCAAAGGCGACTACTCAGTTCCCCAAACAGTAATGAGTAATTACTTGAATACTACAATATGTTTCGACCTGTACGGTTGGCACGCCCAGAAGATTCAAAAGCTCTCCAACAGCACGCCCTGAACCAACGGTCACCGGCTGAAGGGAAAGGTAAAAGGCAGAAGCTCTTAGCCCAGGGAGGGCACTGAAAAGGTAGAAGTTCTCCAACAGCACGCCCTGAA
>ERZ1026846.180-NODE-180-length-47632-cov-20.285453_pt1 | contig 47632 bp, 35 predicted proteins | sample MGYA00380153_ERZ1026846 | MGnify/ENA primary metagenome ERZ1026846 (study PRJEB33269, sample SAMEA4719789) | human gut metagenome | biome: human-associated habitat; feature: organic feature; material: feces | place: Cameroon | collected 2013-10 ...
TTTCCGAAAGGAAAATGTCGCTTTTTCATATATAAAAATAAAATGATAATTTATAATTGGGAAATTATCTCTTTAATAATCTGTGCAGCCTTGCCTACGTCTGCCTTGCCCTTTGAGTTTTTCATAACATAGCCGAACATAACATTAATTGCCTTGTCCTTGCCGTTTTTGATATCCTCAACTGCCTTAGGGTTAGCCTCAACAGCACCCTGACAAAGCGCTTTAAGGTCGTCATCGCTCATACCCTTAAGGTCGTCGGCATTGATATATTCGCTAACGTCCTTGCCGCTTTCAAGCATTTGAGCGAGAACTTCTTTAGCCTTGTTTGCTCTGATTTTCTTCTCATCAATAAGCTTAACAAGGTCTGCAAGTTGCTTTGCAGTAGTCTTAATCTCAAAGTTTTCCTTGTCCTCCTCGGTTTGAAGAGTGGCATAAATTGTGCCGATAATAAGGTTCAAAACGTTGGAAGCGCTTGCACCGTCGTTTACTGCACTGTCGAAAAATTCTGTAACATTTCTGTATTTATAAATAAGCCTTGCATTATTTTCCGGAAGCTTCATATCCTCAACATATCTCTTAAGCTTAGCGTCAGGAAGCTCAGGAAGTGATTTTCTGATTTCTTCAACACTTTCCGGCGAAATATAGAATCGAAGAATATCAGGCTCAGGAAAATAACGGTAGTCATCTGCATTTTCTTTTGAGCGAAGAACGTAAACGGTGTCGCTGTTTGCGTCATAACGCATAGTTGACTGGATTACCTTTTCACCCGATTCAATAATATCCTCCTGCCTTTCCATTTCAAGCTCCATTGCTCTTACAATGTTGGAAAGTGAGTTGATATTCTTGATTTCCGTTCTTGTGCCCCAAGGCTCACCCGGCTCGTGAATAGATACGTTTACGTCGCATCTCATTGAGCCTTCCTGCATCTTACAGTCGGAAACTCCGACATTTCTCATAATAAGCTGGAGTTTTTCAGCATATTCCTTAGCTTCCTGTGGAGTTTCAATATCAGCCATTGAAACAATCTCGATAAGAGGAACGCCGCCTCGGTTATAGTCAACGTAGGTGTAGCCATCCTCGTGAACAAGCTTACCGGCATCCTCCTCAATGTGGATACGCTCAATTCTGATTTTCTTTCCGGAGTCAAGCTCAACATAACCGTCAACGCAAACCGGCTCGTCAAACTGCGAAATTTGGTATGCCTTAGGAAGATCGGGATAAACGTAATTCTTTCTGTCCATATGAGAATTATTGTTGATTTTACAATGAACTGCAATACCTGCTCTTACAGCGAAATTAATAACCTCACGGTTTAAAACAGGGAGCGCACCCGGCTGACCTGTGCAAACGGGGCAGCAATGAGTGTTAGGCTCACCGCCGAATTGAGTGGTGCACGAGCAGAAAATCTTAGTCTTTGTGGCAAGTTCAATATGCGTTTCAATTCCGCAAACTAATTTATAACTCATAATGTGACGCCTCCCTCAAAATCTTCAACTTCACTCTTGTTAAGCTTTTCGTAGAAATAAGCAACATCAAGAATTTTCTTCTCATCGAATTTCTTGCCGATAATCTGCATACCGATAGGAAGATTTGCTTTGTCATTTTTAACAGGTACGCTGATTGCCGGAACACCTGTAATATTGATAGGAACTGTGGCAATATCGGATAAATACATATCAACAGGGGAAGCACCCTCGAAACCAAGCTCAAAAGCGGTGTTAGGTGCCGTAGGAGCTATTAATACATCGCAGGTGTTAAAGATATCGTCAAGGTCTGCAATAAGGTTTTGGCGAAGCAAGCAAGCTTTTTTGTAGTAAGCGTCATAATAACCCGAACTTAATACGTAAGTGCCGAGCATAATTCTTCTCTTAACCTCGTCGCCGAAGCCTTCGGTTCTTGTTTTAAGTATCATTTCCTCAACGTCGTTGAAGTCTTTTGCTCTGTAACCGTATCTGATGCCGTCATATCTTCCAAGGTTTGATGAAGCCTCGGCACATGCAATGATATAGTAAACTGGAAGTGCCTGCTGTAAAACAGGAAGGCTGATATCAACTATTTGGGCACCGTTTTTTTCTAATTCCTTAACAGCACCCAATATAGCGTCTTTAATTTCCTCGTTAATTCCTTCAAAATATTCCTTCGCAATACCAATCTTAAGACCTTTAATATCCGTCTGACCGAGTGTGTCCGAAATATTGCCGAAATCGAAATCAACGCTTGTTTGGTCGTGCTCGTCAACACCTCTAATAGCGTCAAATACTGTAGCTGTATCCTTGACAGAATTAGCAAGAACACCGATTTGGTCAAGCGATGAGCCATAGGCGATAAGACCGTAACGTGAAACTGCACCGTATGTCGGCTTAAGACCTACAATACCGCAGAATGAAGCAGGCTGACGAACAGAGCCGCCTGTGTCAGAGCCTAAGCCGTAAGCCGCAATGTTAGCGCAAACAGCAGCTGCAACACCGCCTGATGAGCCGCCTGTAACGTGGTTTGTGTTTCTTGGATTTAACGGAGCGCCGTAAACACTTGTTTCACTCGTTGAACCCATGGCAAATTCGTCCATATTTGTTTTGCCGAGCATAACTGCGCCCTGCGCTTTAAGCTTAGTCCATACGGTTGAATCATAATAAGGACGAAAGCCCTCAAGAATTTTTGAGCAGCAGGTGGTAAGGTCGCCGTCGGAGCAAATGTTGTCCTTAAGCGTCATAGGAATACCTGTAAGAGCGCTTGATTTACCCTCGGCAATGAGTTTATCTGCAAATTTTGCATTTTCCAATGCCTTTTCAAATGTTGTTGAAACATAAGCATTATATTTTGGATTGTCGTTTTCAATCGCATTTATATATTTGTTTGTAAGCTCAACAGATGATATTTCACCTGATTTGAGCAATTGTGATAAAGGTGCAATAATTTCTCTCATTTACATACCTCCCTTTACACAGAAAAAGCCCTTTGAAGCATTGACGTTTGAAAGAATTTTTTCGTTAGGAAGCGACGGCTTAACCTCGTCTTTTCTAAACTCCTCGGCAGGAGTGGCAGAGGTGGAAATATTCCTGATTTTATCTGCGTCGCCCTCGACAGAATTGTTAATCGTGTCGGCAAATGCGATAATGTCGTCCATATCTTTTATGATTTTGTCAAGCTCATCATCCGAAAAGTCAAGCCTTGCAAGCTTGGCAAGTTTGATTACTTCTTCTTTACTTATCATAATTATACCTCTTTAAATTGTGGTTTATGAATATTAAACAATCGTAGGGGCAAACATTGTTCGCCCGTATTACATCTTACTTTCTAAGCTTAATATGAACCTCACGAAGCTGCTGCTCTGTTATTTCGTTAGGAGCGCCGCACATAAGGTCCTGAGCCTTGCCGTCCATCGGGAATGCAATGATTTCTCTGATATTATCCTCATTTCTAAGAAGCATAATCATTCTGTCAATGCCGGGTGCCATACCTGCGTGTGGCGGTGCACCGAATTGGAATGCGGTGTAAAGTGCGCCAAACTTCTCTTTGAGCACTTCTTCGTCATATCCTGCAATTTCAAATGCTTTTTTCATAATGTCAATATCGTGGTTACGAACTGCGCCCGATGAAAGCTCAACGCCGTTGCAAACAATATCATACTGATATGCAAGAATAGTAAGCGGGTCTTCGTTTTCAAGTGCATCAAGACCACCCTGCGGCATAGAAAACGGATTGTGAGTAAAACCGATTTTCTTTTCTTCCTCTTTGTATTCAAACATTGGGAAGTCGTTTATAAAGCAGAAACGATAAGCATTTTTCTCCAAAAGGTCAAACATTTCACCAAGCTTTGTTCTGATTTGACCGGCGTATTCAGCGGCTTTAGCCTCGTTGTCTGCAATAAAGAATATTGTGTCGCCAACTTCAAGATTTGCAATTTGAGCAAGCTCACTTTTCATATCATCAGGAATAAACTTGTCAATCGGTCCTTTATATGACTTATCCTCCAAAACAAGAAGATAGCCAAGACCGCCCATGCCGATTGACTGAGCAAATTTAAGAAGCTTCTCGTGCTTGCCTTTTGAAATATCCTCATGAACCTTGATGGCTCTTACTGTCTGTCCGTGGAACGGCTTGAATGTGCAACGCTGGAAAAATTCTGTCACATCAACAATTTCAAGCGGATTTCTGAGGTCCGGCTTGTCTGTGCCGTACTTAAGCATAGCCTCTTTGTAGCTGATAACAGGGTAAGGTGCTTGTGTTACGCTGTAACCCTTAGGTGCAAATTTTTCAAATGTTTTTGTAAGTACTTCCTCACCAACTTTGAAAACGTCCTCCTGTGTTGCAAAAGCCATTTCAAAGTCAAGCTGATAAAATTCACCCGGTGAACGGTCAGCTCTTGCATCCTCATCTCTGAAACAAGGGGCAACTTGGAAATATTTATCAATTCCGGATACCATTAAAAGTTGCTTGTACTGCTGTGGTGCCTGCGGAAGAGCATAAAATTTGCCCTTGTGAACACGGGAAGGAACTACATAGTCACGTGCGCCCTCAGGTGATGATGCACAAAGAATAGGTGTCTGCATTTCCAAAAATCCCATTTCGCTCATAACCTGGCGAAGATAAGCAATAACCTTACTTCTGAAAATGATATTGTCCTTAACCTTTTCATTTCTTAAGTCAAGAAAACGGTATTGAAGCCTTTTATCCTCACGGATTTCTTTAGAAGTTTGAATTTCAAAAGGAAGCGGCTGCCTTACCTTGCCGAGTGTTATAACCTTTTTAGCCTCAACCTCAATTGTACCTGTTGCGATTTTCGGATTGATTGTGTCCTCATCTCTCTTTTCTACGATACCTTCGATAGAAAGGCAATCCTCCTTGCTGATTCCGTCAAGAAGTGTTGTGTCACGCATAACAACCTGCATTACGCCGTACATATCTCTAAGGTCAATGAATGATACACCGCCGTGGTCACGAATGTTCTCAACCCAGCCGGCAATTTTAACTGTTGAATTAATGTCAGCCTCTGAAAACTCATTCATAGGCTTTGTTCTGTAAAGTGTTGAAAATTCCATACTGTTCTCCTTTTTTGATTTTCGTAAAATAAAAAATAGCAGTCTTAAGTCCAATAGGACGAAAGACTGCTTCCGTGGTACCACCTAAATTAGCCGCAAAATATGCAACTCACTCAAAGGATTAACGCTCCTGCACGTCCGAGTCTAATAACAATAACGAATTATTGCGTTCTTTCGGAAAACTCATAGGTGTTTTTCATTATTTTCCCACATCGGCTTGCACCAAAGCGCCGACTCTCTGAAGAAGGATAAATAATTACTCGCCTAATCACAGTTGTTAAATTATTACGCTATTAATATAACACTAATTTTTATATTAGTCAACAATAATTTTCTTGGCTAAATAAGATTGTATTAATTATTATTTTATGTTAAAATATAGGTATTCAGTTTCAGCAAAATTTTCGGAGTGTTATTTTTTTATGAAAAAGCTTCTTTCAATATTTTTATCTTTAGTTCTTTCAATATCTGTTTTGGGCGTTTGTAATATATCTTTTGCTGCTCAAACAACAGATATTGAACCTACAAAGCTTATAAATTCTTCTGCATATTATTCGTTTGACGCAAATACAAAAACACTTACGATATCGGGCAAAGGCAGAACCCCTAATTTTACAAATTCAAGCGGCGATACAACATCTCAGCCGTGGTTTTATTGGAGAAGTGACGGCTCAATTGAGCATATTGTTGTAGAGGATGGTATAACCTCTTTGGGAAATTATTTTTTTTACGGCGTTTCCTGCACTGATATTAAACTTGCCGACAGCATTGAATCTATCGGAGGTTATGCTTTTTCAGGTGCTCAAATAGAACATATTAAACTGCCCGATAAACTCAAATATATTAATAATGATGCATTCTATTTCTGCGATAATCTTAAGGAAATCGTTTTTCCGAAAAGCATTTCGTCAATCGGTACGTCTGCATTTGAAAATTGCAGTGTTCTTTCAAAAGTAAGCTTTAAGGCAATGGGAAACGAACTTACAATAAGCTCACGTGCGTTTTTTAAATGTCCTTTGCTTAAAAGGGTTGATGTTCCGTCGCTTGCAAAGCTTTCAAAATACAGCTTTGGATATGAAAAGGCAAGTGTTGACGGCACTTATGATGGCTTTACCCTTGGCGTTTACAGTGGCTCTAAGGCGTATAATTACGCTAAAAGTTCTTTTATAAATTATGAATTGTTAAATGAAATTGCAATTGAAGAGGGTGACGTTGCGTCAAGAACTTATACAGAAGATAATTTAAATGAGCAAACGGTGTATAAATTCACTCCGAATTCATCGAGCCAATATACTTTTAAATCAAGCGGAGAAGTTGATGTCAACTGCGTTCTTAAAGATAATGACGGCAACACCTTGGCATCGGCAGACGATAATGATGAAAGCGACCTTAATTTTACATTGAAATATGATTTTGAGGCGGGCAAAACATATTATTTTTATGTTGAAAGCGTTAATTCTCTCGGCACGTACAGCGTTTCTTTATCAAGCGAAGTTATTGTTAATGTTTCAATTTCTTGGGATATAACATATCAAGCAAGCGACCTTGTAGGCAAGAATTTTTCGCCTCTTGAATATATAAAAACGCAAACAGTCGATTTTGAATACGCAAGCGGATATGTTTATAAATTGCCATTTAATAACGGCACAAGCTATCGTGGAATGGAAATTAAATATAATAATCTTTTAAACGGCAAAGTTACCTGCGGTGAAAATAAGGACTCAATTACAGTAGGAAATAAAACGCTTGAATTTACGATAAATGTTGTTCATTCATACGTCAGTACGGTTGTGAAACCTACGATTACGGGTTCGGGTTATACAGAACATAAATGCGTTTATTGCGGCGCTACATATAGGGACAGCTATGTTGATAAACTCGGTCAGGACGTATACGGCAGTGTTTATCTTATCAATTCAAAATACGGCGGTGTGGACTTGAATCGACCGCTTGAAGATGTTGATATTTATAACAACGAGGGTAAATATGTCGGCTCAACCGATAAAAACGGAACTTTCAGTGTTGAATATGCATATGACTATATTGTTTTGAAATATGCAGGCGCCGTCGTGAGAAAAATTAAAATTATAAATAATACGCCTAATCTCGGAAACATCGGTCTTATTTACGGCGATTTGACGGAAGACGGATACATTAACGCAAAGGATTATGCATGTTTTGTGCATATGAAAAATTACGATATCAATTCAAGAGACGATATTTATTTAAAAAATCTTGATTCCGATAAAGACGGTGTACTTACTGATGATGATTGGGCTTTTGCAAAAGAATTTTATACTTTTGATAAGCTTTCAACGGATACTTACAGCAATTTTTTACAATAATGTAAATTTCTTGTTGAAAAAGTATTACTTATAATATATAATACTTAAAAATATATTTGTTAGGAATGAAAATATGAAAAAAGTTATCAGTGTATTTCTTGCGGTTATTCTTGCTTTGAGTACATTTGCTTTTGGCACAACTGTTTCTTTTGCAGATGAGCAAAACGACTTTTATTATGAAGATGATTACAGTACGCCCGACCAAAGCGTTATAAGCGACATTTCCGTTTCTTGTGTCGGCAAGACGGATATTGAAATTTATTGGAACTGCTCTTATTACGGCTGGGTTGACGGATATGAGATTTCTCTTTTCGACGATAAAACAAATACGTATTATCCCAAGGCTTATGTTGACGGCGATAACTATTACTGTGTTTTAAGGTCGCTTAATAAAAATACAAGATATAAAATCTGCGTTCGTTCCTATGTTTTCCAAAACGGAAGCTATGCTTTCGGTGATTACAGTGCTCCGGTTTCTGTTATGACCGCACCTAAGGGTACTTCGCTTTCATCTGCAAAGTATACTTCTAAGGGTAAGGTTAGCGTTAAGTGGAAAAAGGCAAAGAATGTCAGCGGCTATGTTATTGAGTATTCAAGAAATAAGAAATTTAAAGATAACGGCAGTAAATGCACAGTTTTTGTTTCGGGAAAGAGTAAGTCAAGCAAAACTATTTCAGGTCTTGCAAAAGGAAAATATTATTTCAGAATCGCTACATATAAAACTATAGGAAATGCAAGATATATCAGCACATTTTCTAAAGCTAAGAGTACGACGGTTAAATCTAATTTGAGCGTTAAGCAAATGCTCAATGCTATTAAGACAGATAATTCGGGTGCCAACCAGATTAAGAGATATACCGACGGTGGTGTTAATATTTCTAAGTATAAAACCACTTATGATAAATTTAAGGCTATTTACGTTTGGCACGCTAAGAACTTCAAAAAACACGGTTGGAACTGCGTAGGCTGTAACAGTAATTTCAACAACTGCCTTGCTGCTCTTTTTGCAAAAAGTCAAAAAAGATATGACGGCTTTATCACTCTTGAGGCAGGAAAGGTTAAGAATAATGACGGCTCAAGGCCTATTCATAAATGGGCGGTAATATATCTTGCCGGCAAGCCTTATATTTTTGACCCAAGGCTTCAAGGATATACAAAAAGTTATACCCCAACCACTTATTTTGCAATTGCAAAAGGCTCTAAGAGAGCAAAAGCAATTTATATTTACGAAAATGCTTACGGCACTTTTCACCCTGACGAAAGCAACGTGTATCTTCAATACTGCGTTGACAGAATAAAATAAATTACTCCGGGAGGACAAATTATGAAAAAAGTTGCAATTATTATGGGCTCTGACAGTGATTTACCTGTTGTGGCTCCGGCAATCAAACAACTTAAGGAATTGGGAATTGAGGTTGAGGCTCGTGTGATGAGCGCACACAGAACACCAGAAGAAGCTCACGAGTTCTCAAAAAATGCAATTAAAAACGGATTTGGCGTGATTATTGCGGCAGCAGGTATGGCGGCTCATTTGGGCGGTGTGCTTGCGGCATCAACTACTCTTCCGGTCATCGGTATTCCGTGCAGTGCAAAGGTACTCGACGGAATGGATGCGATGCTTGCAACGGTTATGATGCCTCCGGGAATTCCTGTTGCCACAGTCGGCGTTAATGCTGCTAAAAATGCAGCCTTGCTCGCTGCCGAAATTCTCGCTGTCGGCGATGATGAACTTATGGCTAAGCTTGTAAAAATGCGTGAGGATATGGCAGAGCAGGTAAGGCAAAAGGATATCGCCCTTCAGGAAAAAATCAAGGAATTATAAGTAATGTTTGCCAAAGGTAAATTTCACTGTTTATAATTTCGCTTTTTGACGTTGTAGGGGGGCGAACATTGTTCGCTCAAAGAAAAAATAATAATATAAAAAAGATTGTGAAATTGCTTATCCGCAATCTAATAAGGAGTTTAAAATATGAACGATAGTTTCAGCGCAAGCTACGCCGCTGCAGGTGTAGACGTAACAGCAGGTTATGAATCTGTTGAACTTATTAAATCACACGTAAAAAGAACCGAAATCCCGGGTGTTATGGGTTCAATCGGCGGCTTCGGCGGTATGTTTGAACTTTTGGGCGCAGGTAATTACAAAAATCCTGTTCTCGTTTCTGGCACTGACGGTGTCGGCACAAAGCTTAAGGTTGCCTTTCTTCTTGATAAGCACGACACAATCGGTATCGACTGTGTTGCAATGTGCGTTAATGACGTTGCCTGCTCAGGTGCAAAGCCGCTTTTCTTCCTTGATTATATTGCTTGCGGCAAAAACTATCCGGAAAAAATTGCTCAAATCGTAAGCGGTGTTGCAGAGGGCTGTGTTCAGGCAGGATGTGCGCTTGTTGGCGGCGAAACTGCCGAGCATCCCGGTCTTATGCCTAATGAGGAATATGACCTTGCCGGTTTTACCGTTGGTATCGGCGAAAAGGATAAGCTTGTTTCAGGCGATAAGCTTGCAAGCGGCAATGCTCTTATCGGTGTTGCTTCTTCAGGTGTTCACTCAAACGGTTTTTCACTTGTAAGAAAGGTGTTTAATATCACTGAGGAAAGACTTGGAGTTCACGTTGCCGAGCTTGGAAAAACTCTCGGTGAGGAGCTTTTAACTCCTACAAGAATTTATGTTAAACCTCTTCTTGCTCTTATGGATAAGGTTAACGTAAATGCTATCAGCCATATTACCGGCGGCGGATTTTATGAAAATGTTCCGAGAATGTTAAACGACGGTTTTAAGGCTGTTATTGAAAAGGACAAATGCTTCAAAAAGCCTATTTTCGACCTTATCGCAAGCGAGGGAAATATCCCTGAAAGAGATATGTTTAACACATTTAATATGGGTACGGGCCTTGTTATTGCAGTTGATAATGATAAAGCAGACGAGGCTGTAAGAATACTTAATGAAAACGGCGAGGACGCTCGTGTAATCGGTGAAATTCAGACGGGCGAAAAGGGTGTTGAACTCGTATGATGAAAAATATTGCTGTTTTGGTGTCGGGCGGCGGAACTAATTTGCAGGCTCTTATTGATGCGCAAAGCAGGGGAGAAATTATCGGCGGTAAAATCACCCTTGTTGTGTCCTCAAATCCTGACGCTTATGCTCTTAAAAGGGCTGAAAATAATAACATCGCAACTAAAATTTGCGAAAAGAAAAATTATAAAGACAGAGCTGAATATACTGCTGCAATCAGGGATATTCTCCTTGAAGCAAAAGCGGATTTAGTGGTTTATGCCGGCTTTATGACTATTCTTGACGAACAAATTGTAAAGGCATTTCCAAATAAAATGATGAACGTTCATCCTGCTTTAATTCCGTCGTTTTGCGGTGAAGGCTATTGGGGGCTTCACGTTCACGAAAAAGTTATTGAAAGCGGAGTGAAACTTACCGGTGCTACCGTTCATTTCGTAACCGAGGAATGCGACGGCGGTCCTATCATTTTGCAAAAGGCAAGCGAGGTCAAATTTGATGATACTCCTGAGGTTTTGCAAAAACGAGTTATGGAGGAATGTGAGTGGAAAATTCTTCCCCGTGCCGTTTCTCTTTTTTGCCAAGATAAGATTGAAGTTTACGGCAACAGAACAAAAATAATTGAATAATTTTGAGGTGTAATATATGGAAATCAAATCTCTTGCAAACGAGCTTAATACTAATTCATATCCGGGCAGAGGCATTGTTCTCGGTCAAAGTGATGACGGCAAATTCGCTGTGGCTGCTTATTTCATTATGGGCAGAAGTGTAAACAGCCGTAACAGAATTTTTGAGGAAAATGAACGTGGCGGAATACGTACTAAGGCTTTTGATGAGTCAAAAATGGAGGACCCGTCACTTATTATCTATAATCCTGTTCTTAAGTTTAACGGTGACACAATTGTGACTAACGGCGACCAGACGGATACTATTTACGATTCGTTTTCTAAGGGCGATTGCTACCACGATGCACTTATCACAAGAGAATTTGAGCCTGATGCACCTAATTATACACCAAGGATTTCAGGTATTTTAAAGGAAAACGGTAATTATAATCTTTCCATACTTAAGTCAAACTGCGGTGAACCGGAGTGTGTGAGATTTTTCTATGAATACCCTGCAAGAAGAGGGCTTGGCCATTTTATTCATACATATAAATGCGACGGCAATCCTATTCCGTCATTTGAGGGTGAGCCTACTCCTGTTGAAATAAATAGTGATATCGACGAGTTTACCAATATGATTTGGACTAATCTTAACGAGGATAATAAGGTTTCGCTTTTTGTTCGCTTCATTAATCTTGAAACAAAAGAGGAAGAAACACGTATTATCAATAAAAACGAGAAATAATTTTTAAAAGGGTGGCACACGTCACCCTTGCTTTGCTATTATAAATTATATATTATTTACATATATATTATGAATTTGGAGGAAAATATGAAAGTTCTTGTTGTTGGCGGGGGCGGCAGAGAGCACGCTCTTGTAAGGAAAATTAAAGAGTCGAAGAAGGTTGATGAGGTTTTTTGCACACCGGGAAACGGCGGTATCTCTTATGATGCCAAGTGTTTTGATGTTGCGGCAACCGATATTGACGGCGTTGTGAATTTGGCTAAGAAAATTAAAGCCGATTTGGTTGTTGTTGCTCCTGATGATCCGCTTGTTGCAGGTATGGTAGACGCTCTTAATGAGGCAGGATTTAAAACATTCGGTCCACGTGCAAATGCAGCGATTATCGAAGGCTCTAAGGTTTTTTCAAAGGAACTTATGCAAAAATATAATATTCCGACTGCTGAATATAAAGTGTTTGACAATGCCGAAGAAGCAATTGAATATATTAAGGAAAGAAACGAATTTCCTACTGTTATTAAGGCAGACGGCCTTGCACTCGGCAAAGGTGTAATCATTCCTGAAAATCTTGATGACGCAATCGCAGGCGTTAAGGAAATTATGGAGGATAAAATCTTCGGTGCTTCCGGCAATAATATTGTTGTTGAGGAATTTTTGACAGGTCCGGAGGTCTCTGTTCTTGCATTTACAGACGGTAAATGCGTTAAGCCTATGGTATCTTCTATGGACCATAAGCGTGCGCTTGACGGCGATAAGGGTCTTAATACAGGCGGAATGGGAACTGTTTCTCCTAACCCTTATTATACGCAAGAAGTTGCAAAGGAATGTATGGATAAAATATTTATTCCTACAATCAATGCTATGAATAACGAGGGCAGAACATTTAAAGGCTGTCTTTATTTCGGCTTGATGATTACTCCTAAGGGACCTAAGGTAATTGAATATAATTGCCGTTTCGGCGACCCTGAAACTCAGGTTGTTTTGCCAAGGCTTAAGACTGATATTGTTGATATTTTTGAGGCAATTGACAATGAAACGCTTTCAGACCTTGACGTTGAGTGGAGTGATGATGCGTGCGCTTGCGTAATTATGGCTTCGGGCGGCTATCCTAAGTCATATCCTAAAGGAATTGAGATTACAGGTCTTTCAAACGGTCAGCTTGACGGTGTAACCGTTTACCATGCAGGAACTAAGCTTCAAGATAACAAACTTGTTACCTCAGGCGGCAGAGTTTTGGGCGTTACGGCACTCGGTGATACTCTTGAAAATGCACTGAAAAAATCTTACGATGCAGTTGAAAAAATTCATTTTGAAGGCGCTCATTACAGACGTGATATCGGAAAGCGTGCTCTTGAGGCGAATTAATAAGCTTTATACAATTTGTTGTAATTAAATAAATTGTGAACTTTTTAAAACTTTACAAAAAGTTGTTGACAATTATACAAAACGGAATTATACTATGCGTGTATTAATTAAACTATTATTAAAGAACGAGGGTTTAAGTTATGGCAACGGTTAAAAAAAGCAAAAAGAAGGTTATTGTACCTATTTGTATAATACTTGTTATTGCAATTGTAGCCGGAACTGTTTTTGGCGTTGTTAAGTCAAAAAGCGGTGAAGAGGTTAAGCTTAATACAATTGCTACAGGTGATATTTATGAAAAGGTATCATTAACGGGCGATGTAACCGCAGGCACTTCTAAGGAATATAAAGTCGGCACAGTTGCTACGGTTAAAAATGTTAATGTTAAGGTTGGCGATCAAGTTAAAAAGGGTGATGTCCTTGCAACATTTGATACCACCTCTCTTGACGGTCAGGTTTCTTCCCTTCAAGCTTCTTATAACGACGCAGTAAAGAATTATAATACGGCAGTAGCTAATCAAAAGAGCGCCAAAAATTCTGCTGCTTCACTTAAAAAAGAGGTTAATTATCTTGATAAGAAGATAGCAAAGCTTAAAAAGAAGATGACTAAAACCACAACTACAAAGAAAAAGAAAAAAACCACTACCAAGGCCGCTTCAACTACAACAGGCTCTTATTCACAGTGGCTTTCTACTTCAACAACTAAAGCTACTACAAGCGCTTCTACAACTAAGCCGACTACAGATGACGGCAAGCCAAAATATACGGTTTCACTTACTGCATATCCGTCAGCTGTTTGCGGTACTGTAACAGGCTCAGGCAGATATAATCAGGATATCGGCTATATAACAGCTATTGCTACTCCTAATGCCGGATGGCAGTTCCTCGGTTGGTATGCAAACCGTGCCGCTTATCTTGCAGGTGACGCACCTCTTGCAAATACCCCCGCATGGACTATTCACGTTACGGGCGACCTTAGCTACATAGCAGTATTTACAGAGGATACAAATTCAAGCACAACGGGCAACGCTACTATTAACGATATTGCAAATGCTCTTATACAAATTAATAATAACATTGCCTCAATTACTAACGATATTAAAACTTTAACCACTATTTCTCAAATTATTGCCACAACAATTTCAGGCGCAATCGCATCGGGTCAACTTAACAGCGAAGCTATTGCAAATCTTGTAGGCAAGCAAGTCCAAAAGGCAATTACAGACGGCATTGTTGATTCAACCAAGTTTATTGTTGAAAGCGGCGTTGCGGTTGATATGATTAAAGCCGCTGTTTCTTCAATTGATTACAGAGCGCTCGCCAAGGGCGTTTCGGATTCAGATAATGCAGTTCTTACCGGCTGTGAAATTCAGCGTGCTATTCTTGCAGCTCAGTATGAAGTTTATAAAACTCAGGGCAATGCAACTGTTGTTGGCGCTCAAAAGTCAGCGGTTGACGTTTCAAAAAAGGCTCTTGATGCTATGAAAGAGCAACAAACAGCTCTTAAAAACGGTTGGACGGCTGATTTTGACGGCGTTATTACCGCAGTTGATATCAACCCTGATTCTCAAACAACGGCTCTCACATCGGGTATTACCCTTGAAAATCACGATATTTTGGTTGCTACAGTAAGCCTTAGCGAATATGACGTTCATAAGGTTAAGGTTGGTATGCAGGCAAAGGTTACTACAGCTTACGGCGAATATGAGGGTGAGGTTGCAACTATTGCTCCTACTGCAACAGGCGGTTCGTCAAACTCACTTCTTGACAACGTAGGCTCAATGGCAGGCGTAAGCGGTCTATCATCTCTTACGGATTCCGGTGCAGGTGTTGAATGTACTATCGAAATTAAAAATCCTGACGAAAATATTATTGCAGGTTTTGATGCCGATGTTGAAATTCAAACAGGCTCATATTTGGGCGTAACTGTTGTTCCTATCGAGTCTATCACTCTTGAAAAGACAGGTTCTTATGTTTATCTTTATAATGAAGAGGATAAGACTGTAACTAAGACTGAAATTAAGACAGGCGCTATCTCAGATACAGCATACGAGGTTACATCGGGTCTTAAGCCTGGTGATAAGATTGTTTCGTCACCAAAGACGGATTATAAAGAAGATACCTTTAAGGTTAAAGTAGTAGACAGCATAACTAAGTAAGGAGACTTTGCAGTGAATATTACAGAAAGTCTGAAAATCGCAGTCAAGTGTATTAAGTCAAATTGGATGCGCAGTCTTCTTACAATGCTGGGTATTATTATCGGTATCAGCTCCGTTATTATGATTATCGGCGCAGGTACGGGTGTAAGAGATTATATTGTCGGGCTTATTGAGGATATGGGCTCAAACGCTGTTCTTGTAAGCGTTGATACCACCTCCGCTACCGATAATGACTATATTACTCTTGACGATGTAGAAAATATAAAAAATAAAGTAAACGGTGTTGAGCGTTGCTCTCCTATGCTTATGGGCTTTGGTCGTGCTACTATTGACAAAACCGCTACAGAGGCTACGGCTATGCTTATCGGTGTAAACAGCGACATTCAGTTTGCGCTGACTAATTCGTGCGAGTACGGTCGATTTTTCAATGATGAGGAGTATAATGCAAATGCTCCTATAGCCGTAATTGATACTAACTTTGCCAAACAGGCATTTGGTTACGAGGACGTTACTAATGAATATGTTACCGTTTCTTCAAGCGGTAAATCAATGAAAATCAAGATTTGCGGCGTTGCAAATGTTGATGCACTCGCAAGTACTCTCGGCGGCTCAAGCCCTATGAGTAATATGTTTTCAAGTGCAGGCGGCGATAAGACTATTATTGCCTTGTTCATGCCTTGTACCACTCTTACTCAAATTACAGGTGCAAAGGCTAATCTCGGCAGTGTGTTTGTTATCGCTAAGGACGGCTATGATTATGATGCAGTAGGTAATGCTGCGGTAAACTATCTTAAGTCGGCTCACGGCAACTATTCAAACAGTATGTATACCGCTCAGAATATGGCTACTTATGTAGATATTGTTAATATCATTATGTCGGTTCTTACCGCCTTTATCGCTTGCGTAGGTGCTATTTCGCTTATTGTCGGCGGTATCGGCGTTATGAATATTATGCTTGTCTCGGTAACTGAACGAACACGTGAGATTGGTATACGAAAGTCGCTGGGTGCTAAGACAAAGATTATTACGATGCAGTTTCTGACGGAGTCGGTAATTCTGTGTTTAATAGGCGGTATTATCGGCGTTACAATTGGTATTGCGGGTGCTTTTGCGGCATGCTCAATAATCAATATTAAGCCTAATATTACTTGGTGGCTTATAGTTGTTGCACTTCTGTTTTCAAGCGGCGTAGGCCTTTTCTTCGGCATCTATCCGGCAAGAAAAGCTGCTCAAATGAGCCCTATCGATGCTCTTCGCAGTGAATAATTCTTTTTGTAGTTTAATTTAAAGGTAAGCTGATGTAATCGGCTTACCTCAGCGTGTAGAAAAAGTCCGATTACAAATTTCTACACGCTGTAAGACTTCGAGAAAGTGAGATAAATTTCGTATTTTGCGAGCGGGTGCTGTACGTTGGTACTGCCCCCGAGCAAAAGACGGAAAGTGCCAAAAGTGGCTTGAACGTAGTGTTCAAGCCACTTTTCTATAAATGTATTTTTGATTTTATTTCGGCAAGAGCAAGCACTTGCCCTACGTCATTACTTTATGATAATTTAAGCACGGCACGGTTTAGCCACTTTATCGACAGTCTAAGGTAAGCTGATATTGTCAGCTTACCTTTTATCTTGATATTGTTGAAACTTTGTGTTAAAATGTATTCAATATTTATTAGAGGAGATTATCATGAATATCAATCACGTTCTTGAGCAGTTTAAGTTTAAGGGTGAGCTTGAATCTTGCGATATATTCGGCTCAGGTCATATTAATACTACTTTTCTTGCAACATATAATGAAGACGGCAAGAAGAGAAATTATGTAATTCAAAAGGTTAATACAAGCATTTTCCCTGATATTGACGCTCTTATGAACAATATTTTCTCCGTTACCGACTTTTTGAGAGAAAAGATTAAAGCTGACGGCGGTAACCCTCATAGGGAGACGCTTCATTTTATCAGAACTTTTGACGGAAATAAATATTTTAAAGACGAGGACGGCTCTTGCTATCGTGCGTATCGTTTTGTTGACAATTCAAAGGCTTATGACACGGTTGACAGCGCAGAGGTTTTTGGCAAAAGCGGTAAGGCATTTGGCAGATTTCAAAAGTATTTAAGTGATTTTCCGGCTGAAAGTCTCAGCGAAATTATTAAGAATTTCCATAATACAATTTGGAGATATGAAAATGAATTTATCCCTGCAGTTCAGGCTGATAAGGCGGACAGAGCTGTTAATTGCGGTGAAGAAATTAAGTTTGTTATGCACAGGCGTGAGGATTGCAAGAAGCTTGTTGAACTTATTGAAAAAGGTGAACTTCCGCTTCGTGTAACCCATAATGACACAAAACTTAATAATGTTCTTTTTGACAGCGACAGCGATGATGCTATTTGCGTTATCGACCTTGACACGGTTATGCCGGGTCTTGCGCTTTATGATTTTGGCGACTCTATTCGCTTTGGTGCTAACTCCTGTGCCGAGGACGATGATAATTATGATAAGGTTGAGCTTATGCTTGATTATTTTGAGGCTTATGCAAAAGGCTTTTTGAGCGAGGCAGGCGATGCTCTTAATCAGTGCGAAATAGATAATCTTGCCTTTTCCGCCAAACTTATGACCTTTGAGTGCGGTATGCGTTTTCTTACCGATTATCTCAATGGCGATACATATTTTAAGACTGCATACCCTGAGCATAATCTTGTTCGTGCTAAAAATCAATTTGCTCTTGTTGCCGATATGGAAAGGAAAATGGAGCAAATGCAGCAGATTATTAAGAATATTACCGAATAAATTTTTTTATTGTAATTTTGAGAGATGATTTATTTCATCTCTCTTTTTATTTTTGCTTTTTATTTTTGCACATAACGTCACTCTTTTTTGTCAATAATATTTTTGTACATAAATTGAAAAAGGGTGATTGTGTGCAATATAATAAAGTTGAAATATGCGGTATTAACACCGGCAGACTTAAGGTGCTCAAGGAAAAAGAAAAAATGGAACTTTTAAAAAAGGCTCAAGCCGGAGATAAAAATGCAAGAAATGAGCTTGTTGAGGGCAATCTGCGCCTTGTACTGTCCGTAGTGCAACGTTTTTCAAACAGAGGGGAAAATATGGACGACCTTTTTCAAGTCGGCGTAATCGGCCTTATAAAGGCTATAGATAATTTCAATACTGACCTTGATGTTCGTTTTTCCACCTACGCCGTGCCGATGTGTATAGGCGAAATAAGGCGATATCTGCGTGATGATAATCCAATTCGTGTCAGCCGTTCTATGAGAGATACTGCTTATAAAGCTATGCAGGTTAAGGAACAGCTTATAAATGAAAACGGCAAGGAACCGACTATTGAGGAAATTGCTCAAAGGCTTGAAATGAAAAAAAGCGATGTTGTTCTTGCTCTTGAAGCGATTGTTGACCCGGTATCACTTTATGAGCCGGTATATAATGACGGAGGTGATACTATTTTTGTTATGGATCAAGTGGGCGATAACTCGACCGATAAAGATTGGGTAGATGAAATTTCTATTAAAGACGAAATCAAAAAACTTGATGACAGAGAACGAAATATTATGTACCTTCGCTTTATGCAGGGCAAAACGCAAATGGAGGTTGCACGTGAGGTTGGTATATCACAGGCTCAGGTTTCCCGCTTAGAAAAAAACGCCCTTAAACGAATTAAGGGCGAGTGAAGATTTAAAGAACCATAATCAGCGTGCCTGCTGCAATCAAAATACAGCCGACAAGTGACTTGATATTGAAATCCTCGTGAAGAAATATAAATGCCAAAACAAGAGTGATTACGACGCTTAATTTATCAATAGGCACAACTTTTGAAACCTCTCCGATTTGTATTGCTTTGTAGTAACAAAGCCACGAAGCACCGGTTGCAAGACCTGATAAAATAAGGAATATCCAGCTTTTTTTGCTGATATTCGTGATTCCCGATTGCGCATTGGTGATAAACACCATAAGCCAAGACATTGCAACAACTACAACCGTTCTGATTGCCGTTGCAAGATTAGAGTCAACATCTTTGATACCGACCTTTGCAAGAATTGATGTTAAAGCCGCAAATACTGCCGATAAAACTGCAAATACCGCCCACATATTTTTCATCTCTTTTCCTTTTGCATATTTTTATTTTAGTTCTTTTATTAGTTATTGTAAAGTGTAAATTTAAACTAAAGTAGAACAAAAAATATTTTGACAACTGTATAAATTAGTGATATTATAATGACGAAAGGGTGATTGAATATGAAAAAAATTTCAAGTGTTTTATTGGCATTTTTGATGCTTGTTTCAAGCTTATTTTGCGCAAATGCTGCATTTGGTGAGGAATGGTCAAGTCAGAGCGGTAAAAACACCTTTCAAAGCGCTGAAAATCTTGTAATCGGCACAATTTATAACCGTCCTGCGACGGAAATTACAGGCGCTGTTTTTAAACTCGACTTAAATCAAGCGGCAAAATATACATTATCGATTTCATCAAATTCTGCCGCAAAAGTTGAGATTTATCAAAATGATGATAAAAATATTATTGATACCGTATTTGTTTTAGGAGATAAAGTGCAGAAAAAGGTTACAGACAAGAATTTTGATTTTCTTAAAGGTACTTATTATTTCAGGATAGTGAGTGTAGATGATTACACTTTTTCCGTTTCAAATTATGTTTGCAATCATTATTTTGATGTTGTAACAACTTCACCTACTTATTTTTCAGCCGGATATCATACATATACCTGTTATCTTTGCGGTTATTCCTACAAAACAAAGGGCGATAAAAAGAAAATTCTTAAAGCCCCTAAAATTTATTCACTAAAAGCGGGGAAAAAGAAAATAACTGTAAATAATTCCGACAATAAAGCCGCTTCGGGCTATCAAATTAAGCTTTCAACAAGCAAAAAATTCACTAAAAAGACTACCAAAACAGTTAAAGTCAAATCTTCAAAATCGACTGTTAAAAAGCTTAAAAGCAAGAAAAAATATTATGTAAAAGTAAGAGCGTATAAAACTAAAAACGGTAAGACCGTTTATTCTGCTTGGTCCAAAATTAAAACTGTTAAAACTAAATAATTGCTTAGGCGGAATGACATAAATTGTTATTCCGCTTTTTTATAAAATTTTTTATTTTGGGTATTGAATTTTTTCTGCTTATAATGTAATATATAAAAATAATATAATATATAATAATGCAGTCAGTGATTTCTTTAAACGAATGTAAATTATTGGCACACTTTCTTGGAGTTGTGTATGGAAAAAATCACAGGTAAAAATAACGAAATAATAAAGGGCGTTAAAAAACTCTTTACCTCTTCCAAGGAGCGCAGGGCACAGGGCTTGTTTGTTCTTGAGGGGGCAAGGCTTGTTTTTGACGTCCTTAACTCTTTTTATGAGGTTGAAATATTCTTGATAACGGAAAGCGCAAACGAAAGGTATTTTGAAAAGTCCGTTTTAATGCAAAGGAAAAGCAAAGCCTCTTATTTCATAAGCGATACTCTTTCGCAAAAATTAAGCGAAACGAAGAATTCACAAGGTATTTTTGCAGTTTGCAAAATGAAAAATGATAATAACGCTCTTCAAAACGGCAAAAAGTATATTGCTACAGATAATCTTCAAGACCCGGGTAATCTCGGCACAGTTATAAGGACGGCGGAGGCGCTCGGTATTGGCGGCGTAATTGTCGGTGGAGGGTGCGATGTATATAACCCAAAGGTTTTGCGTGCATCAATGGGTTCGGCGCTCAGGATTGAGGTTATTGAATGCTTAAGTCTTGTTCCAATATTAAATCAGGCAAAGTCTCTCAAAATTAAAACGTATGCCACTTCGCCTGACACCTCTGCAAAAAAAATAAACAAAATTGATTTTTCAGCTTCCTGCCTTTGCGTTATCGGTAATGAGGCTAACGGGGTAAGCGATGAGGTTATGGCAATGTGTGATGAAAAAATAACAATTCCTATGCCCGGCCGTGCAGAAAGCCTTAATGCGCATGTGGCGGCAGCCATAACGATGTGGGAGATGCAAAGATGAGTGAAAATGCAAGGTATTGGATTTGGCTTCAAAACGCTCTTGGATACGGCGCTAAAATAAAAAGCATAATTGATGAATATAAAAGTGCAAAACTTCTTTATGAGCTTGGTGAAAGCGAATGGAAAATGAGCACGGTTTTATCTAAACGTCAGGTTGAAAAGTTGATAATGACGGATGTTGGAAAGTCAGATGAAATAATTGATTGCTGCTCAAAAAACGGTTATAAGATAATTGATTTTGACGATAAAGCTTATCCAAAAAGGCTTAAGGAGATAATTAATCCGCCTGCCGTTTTGTATGTTGACGGAAAGCTGCCCGATATTGATAATCTTGTTTGCATCGGTATGGTAGGCACAAGAAAGGCAAGTGAATATGCAATCAAAGCGGCGCACATTATGGCTAAGGGTATTACCGAGGCAGGTGCTCTCGTTGTAAGCGGCGGAGCCTTGGGAATTGATACATATTCTCATTTAGGCGCTCTTGCCTGCGGCGGAAAAACAGTTGCCGTTTTGGGAAACGGGCTTGGTAATAATTATTTAAAGGCTAACGAAGGCTTAAGAAATATGATAAAGCAAAACGGTGCACTTGTTACTGAGTATCAGCCCAATGTTCCGGCTAACAGAACTTCTTTTCCTATGCGTAACCGAATTATAAGCGGTTTGAGCTTAGGAATTTTGGTAGTTGAGGCAGGTGTTAAAAGCGGAAGCCTTATTACCGCAAATCTTGCGATTGAGCAAAACCGTGATGTTTATGCCGTTCCCGCTTCTATATTTTCAAGCGATTTTTCAGGTACAAATAAACTTATAAGCGACGGCGCAAGGCTTGCAATCAATCCCGTTAACGTTGTTGAGGCTTATGAAAATGATTATCCGACTCTTGATTTATCTAAAATAAGGACTGCTAATGAAATAGTCCTTGATAACTCGGAAAAAACGCTTGATACCTCTATTGTTAAGAAAAAATCGGCTAAGGAGCTTAATGTTAAGCCGACGCCTGAAAATAATTTGATTGATAAAAAATACTCTTTTGAAAATCTTGAAAAAGGAAGAGAAAACAGAAGAAAAATTGACGAAAATGTATGGTCGCTTGAAGGAAACAACAAAATCGTTTATGACTGCATAGGCGATGAGTTCACTCAGGTTGATGATATAATCGAGAAATCGGGTTTAACTGCTTCGCAGGTTCTTGTAGCTTTAACATTTCTCGAACTTAAAAAAGTGATAATAAGTGCCTCAGGTAAGAGGTTTAAAAAATCCTGAAAGGAAACAGAATATGTCTAAATTAGTAATTGTGGAGTCACCTGCAAAGGCGAAAAATATTAAAGGCTATCTCGGAAGAGGTTATGACGTTATTGCCTCAATGGGTCACGTCAGGGATTTGCCGGCAGCAAGGCTCAGTGTTGATATTGCAAATGACTTTGAACCGAAATATGCGGTAATAAAAGGAAAGGAAAACTTCGTTAAAGACCTTAAGAAAAAGGCTGACAATGCGGACTATGTTTATCTCGCAACCGACCCCGACCGTGAGGGAGAAGCTATTTCTTGGCATCTTGCCACTCTTTTGGGTCTTGACCTTAAGGATAAAAACAGAGTTACGTTTAATGAGATTACAAAAAACGGAGTAAAAAACGGAATGGATGCGCCACGTCAAATTGATATTGATTTGGTTGACGCTCAGCAGGCAAGGCGTATTCTTGACCGACTTATCGGCTATAAGCTTTCGCCGTTTATTTCTCAAAAAATCAGAAGAGGTCTTTCGGCAGGCCGTGTTCAGTCGGTCGCTCTCAGATTGATTGTTGACAGAGAAAATGAAATTCGTGCATTTAAGGCTGAGGAATATTGGTCGATTGATGCTAAGTTTACAAATCCGCCGGAAAGAAAGGTGTTTTCAGCTTCTCTTTCAACTAAAAACGGTGAAAAAATCAAGATTGAAAATAAAGAGCAAAGTGACAGCGTTCTTTCTGACCTTGACGGCGAAAGTTATGTTGTAAAGGGCGTTAAAAAGGGCAGCAGAAAGAAAAACCCTACTCCTCCTTTTATCACGTCAACTCTTCAGCAGGAGGCTTCAAGACGTCTTTCATTCCAAGCAAGGAGAACTATGAAGGCGGCGCAGGAACTTTACGAAGGCGTTGAGGCAGGAGAACTCGGCACAGTCGGCCTTATCACTTATATGAGAACAGACTCGCTTCGTATATCTGAAGAAGCAAGAGCAGCCGGTAATGAATTTATTACAGAGACATACGGCGAAAAGTATCTCCCTAAAAAGCCGAGATATTTTAAATCAAAGAGTAATATTCAAGACGGTCACGAGGCTATCAGACCGTCAATGCCAAAAGTTACTCCTGAGCAGGTTAAGCCATATCTTACAAGCGACCAATATAAAATTTATAAACTTGTTTGGGAAAGATTTATTGCATCTCTTATGGAATCCTGTATGCAGGAAACTATGAAAATCGAGATTGAGGCAGGAGAATATATCTTCACCGCCACAGGTTATACAGTTAAGTTTGACGGCTTTACAAAGCTTTACGAGGAAAAGGTTGACGATGAAAAGAACGACAGCGCATCTCCTCTCCCGGCTCTTAAGGAAGGCGACGAACTTAAGCTTAAGAGTATTTTGGGCAATCAGCACTTTACTCAGCCGCCTGCAAGATATACTGAAGCTTCCCTTACTAAAGCACTTGAGGAAAACGGTGTCGGAAGACCGTCAACTTATGTTACCATCACCTCAACTATTCTCAACCGTGAATATGTTAAGCGTGAGGGCAAGCAGTTTGTGCCGACTGAACTCGGCGAGGCTGTAACAAATCTTCTTAAAGATAAAATGCCTAATATTGTTAATGTTAAATACACTTCCAAAATGGAGGCTGACCTTGATAAAATCGACTCCGGCGAAAAAAATTATAAGGATATGATTCGCCTTTATTATGATGATTTTGAAAAGCCTCTTGAAAAAGCTAAAGAGGAAATGCAGGGCGTTAAGATTAAGCTTAAGGAAGAAGAAACAGACGAAATTTGCGAAAAGTGCGGCAGAAATATGGTTGTCAAAGTCGGCAGATTCGGTAAATTTCTTGCTTGCCCAGGCTATCCGGAATGTAAAAATACAAAGCCGCTTATTTTCAGGACTAAGGCTAAGTGCCCTGAATGCGGCGGCGACGTAATTGAGAAAAAAACCAAGAGAGGCTCGTCATTCTACGGTTGTTCAAATTATCCTAAGTGTAATTTTATGACTTGGGACGCACCGAGCGACGAAGTTTGCCCACGTTGCGGCAAGTCGCTCTTTAAACGCAAGGGCAATGTGCTTTATTGCCCCGATACAGAGGGTTGCGGTTTTACAAAGCCGGCTCCGAGAAAAAAGAAAACAGAAGAATAAACGGTAATTTATATGAAATTTAAGGTTATCGGCGCAGGACTTGCAGGAGTTGAGGCTGCGTGGCAGATTGCAAATAACGGATATAATGTTTCGCTTTATGAAATGAAGCCGATTAAAAAGAGTGAGGCGCATAAGTCGGACTTGTTTTGTGAACTTGTGTGTTCAAATTCACTTAAGGCCTCACGTATTGAAAGCGCAGCAGGTCTTTTGAAAGAGGAAATGGCTCGTTTAGGCTCGCTTACGGTCCCGATTGCAAGGCAGTCGAGTGTTCCGGCAGGCGGCGCTTTGGCAGTTGACAGGGATATTTTCTCAAAAAGCGTGACTGATAAAATCAAATCTCACCCCAATATTGAGGTGATTAATGAAATAGTTGAGGATTTAGAACTTGACGACGATACAATAACAATTGTTGCAACGGGTCCGTTGACAGACGGCGCTCTTGCAAAAAGTATCAGCAATATTACAGGTGAGTATCTCTCGTTTTATGATGCCGCCGCTCCAATTGTTACTGCAGAGAGTGTTGATATGTCTAAGGCATTCGGTGCTTCACGTTATGAGCGTGGCGGTGACGATGATTATATCAATTGCCCGTTCAATAAGGCAGAGTATGAGGCTTTTATTAATGAACTTGTTAATGCCGAGGGTGCAATTGTTCACGATTTTGACGTCTATGAGGGCTGTATGCCGATTGAAAAACTTGCTAAAAGAGGGCTTGACGCTCCTCGTTTCGGCCCTATGAAACCTGTCGGTTTGGTTGACCCGAACACAGGGCACAGACCTTGGGCTTGTGTTCAGTTAAGACGTGAAAATTCAAAGGGTACAATGTTTAATCTTGTGGGTTTTCAAACCAATTTGAAGTTCGGCGAGCAAAAACGTGTTTTCTCTATGATTCCTGGGCTTGAAAATGCTCAGTTTGTGCGCTACGGTGTTATGCATAGAAATTCATTTTTGAATTCACCAAAGCTTCTTAATAACGATTTTTCATTTAGAAATAAAAACAACCTTTTCTTTGCAGGTCAAATCACGGGAGTTGAGGGATATATGGAAAGTGCGGCAAGCGGAATTATGGCAGGTATCAATGCTGTAAGAAGAGCGCAGGGTAAAGAGCCGTTCACTCTCTCTGATGTTACTATGATAGGCGCTTTGAGCGATTATATCAGTGACGAAACCGTTAAGAATTTTCAGCCTATGGGTGCTAACTTCGGTGTGCTGCCTGCAATAGAGCCGAAAATTAAGGATAAAAAAGAGCGCTATGCCGCTATGGCACAAAGAGCGCTTGCAAGCCTTGAAGAAAGTATGAAAACCTTATAGTTAAAATTAAGTTGGGAAAGGGTGCAATATTTGCCATGCAAAAAAGAATAATTATTGATGCTATGGGTGGGGATAATGCTCCGCTTGAGATACTTAAGGGTACCTATCTTGCTCAAAAAGAATACGGAATTGCTCCCGTACTTGTCGGAAATGATAAAGAAATACAAAAATGCATTAAGGATAATAATATTGCACTTGAAAATGTGAAAATTGTTAATTCAAATTCAGTTATCACAATGCATGACGACGCAAAGGCAGTGCTTAAAGAAAAGGCAGACTCATCAATGGGTATCGGCTTTAAACTTTTGAATGAAGGTGAAGGCGACGCTTTTGTGAGTGCGGGAAATACAGGTTGCGTAACAGTAGGCTCAACACTTATTACTAAAAGAATTAAAGGCGTTAAAAGGCCTGCAATCGCCTCTGTTATGCCAAGTGCAAAAAAGCCGTTTCTTCTTATGGACTGTGGTGCAAATGCCGAGTGCAGAGCTGAATTTTTATATCAGTTTGGCAAAATGGGAAGCCTTTATATGCAAAAAATTATGAAAGTCGAAAACCCAAGGGTTGCGCTTGCAAATAACGGCGAGGAGAACACAAAGGGTACTTCGACCGTTAAAGAAGCTTATAAACTTATGCAAAATGCACCTTACAATTTTGTAGGCAATATTGAGGGTAGGCAAATTCCGTTCGGTGACGCAGACGTTGTTGTTGCCGACGGGTTTACAGGTAATCTTATTCTTAAAACTTATGAGGGCGTTGCAAAAGTTTTGATGAATGGTATTAAGAACGCTTTTATGAAAAATACGCTTTCTAAAATCTCATATCTCGGCGTTAAATCGGGTATTGACGATATGAAAAAGCAGTTTGATTATAAGGAATACGGCGGTGCCGTTATGCTTGGTGTTAAAAAGCCTGTAATTAAGTCTCACGGCTCGGCAGATGCACGTACATTTAAAAACGCAATCAAGCAAGCAATTTGGTTTTTGGATAACAATTTAATTAGTTCAATTGAAAATGAATTTTCAATAAATACGCAAGAGGAATAAAAATGGCAACTATCGAAGATAAAATAGGATATAATTTCAAAAATAAGGCTTATCTTATGGAGGCACTTACACATTCTTCCTTTGCAAACGAAAGGCATAATAAAATTAAGTGTAACGAGAGAATGGAATTTTTAGGTGACGCCGTGCTTTCTATCATTTCGGCTAACTATCTTTTCCATCGCTTTCCCGATATGCCTGAGGGCGATTTGTCAAAACTTCGTTCTTCCCTTGTCTGCACTCAGTCACTTTCGGATTTTGCAAGGCAGATATCACTCGGTAACTTCCTGTTTTTAGGCAAGGGAGAGTCAAACACTGGCGGTGCTGACAGACCGTCGATTTTGGAAAATGCATTTGAAGCGCTTATTGCTGCTATATATCTTGACGGCGGAATGGAAAATGCGGAAAAATTTGTACTTCATTTTCTTGCTCCTGCTGTTGAAACCCATCATATCAATTTTAAGGATTATAAAACAACTTTGCAGGAAATAGTTCAGCAAAACCCCGATGAAAATGTAAATTACGTTCTCGTCGGCGAGAGCGGACCTGACCATAATAAAACATTTGAGGTTGAAGTTCACCTTAATTCAAACGTTATCGGCAAGGGTAAGGGTGGAAGTAAAAAAAGTGCAGAACAGGCTGCGGCAAGAGAGGCACTTAAATTAATGGGTGTAATATGAAAAAAGGTAATATAAGTATTTTTGTTCCTCATTTAGGCTGTCCGTGTCAGTGTTCGTTTTGCAATCAAAAAACAATAACGGGGCAGGCAAATCAGCCCACACCGCAGGACGTTGACAAGGCAGTTAAAACGGCGCTTAAGTCAAAAGGCTTTGATTATGAAATCGCCTTTTTCGGCGGCTCATTTACTGCGATTGACAGAGAGTATATGATTTCTCTTTTGAAAGCGGCAAATAAATATATAAAATCAAATGAGGTAAAGGGTATAAGAATTTCTACCCGTCCCGACTGCATTGACGAAGAAATTTTGGATTTGCTCAAAGAGTACGGAGTTACAAGTATTGAACTTGGTGCGCAGAGTATGGACGATGAGGTGCTTTTGGCTAACAGGCGAGGTCATACGGCAAAAGACGTTGAAAATGCGTCAGAGCTTATTAAGTCATACGGTTTTGAGCTGGGGCTTCAAATGATGACGGGTCTTTATAAGGACAGCGAAGAAAAAGCTATTAAAACGGCTGAAAAAATAATTGCGCTATCGCCACAAACCGTAAGGATTTATCCTACTGTTGTATTAAAAGGTACATATCTTGCAGACCTTTATTTAAGCGGTGAATATAAGCCGCTCAACGCTGACGAATCGGCGCAGCTTTGCGCAAAACTTGTTTTGCTTTTTGAAAAGAATAATATAAAAATCATTCGTTTGGGGCTTCATTCAAGCGAGGATATTAAGAAAAATATGCTTGCAGGCGGTTTTCACGACAGCTTTGGCGAGCTTGTAAAGTCGAGAATTATGGTTGATAAAATTCTTGCGCTTCCTCCGGCTGATTATGAGGTGGCAGTTAATTCAAAGTCGCTTTCAAAGCTGAAAGGAAATAAAAAATCAAATATCTATCTTCTTATCGAGAGAGGATATAATATAAAAATTGTTATCGACAACAGTCTTGATGTTGATGAATTGGAGATAAAATAATGGTATTAAAATCACTTGAAATACAAGGTTTTAAGTCTTTTCCGGACAGGACAACGCTTAATTTCGGCAAGGGTATTACCGCAGTTGTCGGTCCTAACGGTTCGGGCAAAAGTAATATTTCCGACGCAGTTCGTTGGGTTTTGGGCGAGACAAGTTCTAAATCTCTTCGTGGCTCAAAAATGGAGGATGTTATCTTCAGCGGTACTTCTGCACGTAAGGCTTTGGGCTTTGCTCAGGTCCAGCTTACTCTTGACAATACCGACCAAACGCTTAAAGATAAGGGCGAGGTTGTAACCGTTTCAAGAAGATATTATCGTTCGGGTGAAAGTGAATATAAAATTGACGGCGAAATCGTAAGAGCAAGGGATATAAGAGAACTGTTTATGGATACGGGACTCGGTTCAGACGGCTATTCAATGGTAGGTCAAGGTAAGATTGACTCAATCATTTCGCAAAAAAATGAGGACAGGCGTGAACTTTTTGAAGAAGCCGCAGGTATTTCCCTTTTTCGTCATAAAAGAAAAGACGCTACCCGCAGGCTTGACCAAGCGCAGGAAAATTTAGTCAGGCTTCTTGATATTTTGGGCGAACTTGAAAGCAGAGTTGAGCCGCTCAGAAAGCAGAGCGAAAAGGCGCAGAAGTTTATCACTCTTTCCGATGAGAAAAAAACGCTTGAAATAGGTGTATGGGTAAATAAGATTAACCGCTTTACCAATGATTTAAGAGAGCAGGAGCATAAAATTGACGCTGCCAACGCATCCTATGACGTTTGCGAAAAGGAACTTAAAGAGATTGAACAGGAGATTGAAGAAATAGCGCAAAAGACTGTTTCAATCAATACCCAAATCGAGCAAATCAGAGCAGGCTCAAAGGCTTATGAGGAGCAGGCGCTTCGCAAAGACGGCGAGGCTTCCGTTTTAGAAACTACTTTAAATCATAATAACGAAACTATTGAAAGACTTAAAAACGATATCGGCGATGTTGATAACACCAATCTTTCTATTGATGCTCAGATAGAGGAAAAAGAGCAGTTTATCTCAAAAAGCGTTAAGGAAATTGAGGAAAAGAAGGCTGAGCTTAAAAGTGTTACGGATGAGATGAATAATCTTCTTTCATCTAATGAAGAATTTTCAAAACTTACTGTTGAACTTAATCAAAAAATCACTTCTCTTACTTTGAAACTTTCTGACTGCCGTGTTAAATGTTCTCAGGCGCTCACTTCTTCTCAGGAAATCAAGTCAAGGCAGAGCGTCGTTGATTCATCAATTGAAAAAAGCCGTGAGGAGCTTGAAAAATTTAAAGAGCTTAAAGCAAAAAGTGATGAAAATTTAGAAAGTTTGCAATCACGTATTGATGAAAATAACAATTCAATGCAGGGCTATAAAATCAAGCTTGAAAATAAAAATGCCAATGCAGATAAGATTAAAGCGGAACTTGAAAAAGTAACTAACGAATATAACCAAAAGGTGCAAAGAGCTAAAATGCTTTTAGACCTTGAAAAGAATATGGAAGGTTTTTCGGGTGCTGTTAAGGCGGTTATGCGTCAGGCGCAGAATAAGGCACTTTCAGGTATTCACGGTCCGCTTTCTCAGCTCATAACCGTTGATAATGAATACAGCGTGGCAGTTGAGGTTGCACTCGGTGCGGCAATGCAAAATATAGTTGTCGGCAATGAAGCAGATGCTAAGCGTGCAATTTATTATCTTAAAAATAACCGTGTCGGCAGGGCAACGTTTCTTCCCATTTCGGCAATCAAGCCGAGAAACCTTGATGAAAGAGATCTTGACGATAACTTGGGTTTTGTTGCAATTGCAAGCGACCTTGTTGATTGTAAAAACGAGTATAAAAATATTATCTCTAACCTTTTGGGCAGAGTTGTTATAGTTGAGGATATGGACTCGGCTATTGGTATTTCAAAAAGATATTCAAACAGATTTAAGATTGTTACCGTTGACGGTCAGGTTATTAACCCGGGCGGCTCAATGACAGGCGGTTCGCAGTCAAAGGGCGCAGGTATCCTCTCTCGTGGTAATATGATTGACGAACTTAATAATGAAGCCAAAAAGCTTGAAAAGCAAGCTGAGGAAATCAAGGCTGAGTATAAAACAGCACTTGAGGAGGCTAACTTTGCACTTGCCGCTTTGCAGGGTGCGCAAGCTGATTTGCAGCAGGCTAAAGAAGAACTTATCAGGGCGCAGGGCGAGCATAAGCTTGTTGCTGAAAAGTATGACCTTTTATCCTCTCAACTTTCTGTTCTTGTTAATGAAAAGGACAGCGCTAAGCAGAGAATTGCAGAGTTTGAAAATGAGGCAAAATCCTGCGAGGTTGAAATCAAATCGATTGAAGATGAAATTTCAAAGACCGAAATTGAACTTGAAAAGACCTCAGGCAATGCAAGCGAGCTTAATGCAAAACGTGATGAGTATAGGGAAAAGAGCGAGAAAATCAATCTTGAACTTGTAACCCTTGCCAAGGATAACGAGGCAGCTAAGCTTTCTGTTGAAGAACTTAATTTCAGAAAAAATTCTCAGTTTGACAGGGTTAAAACGATTGAGGACGAGATTAAGTCAATTGAAGAGAAAAATCAAACGCTTCTTATCTCAATCAATGAAATTAAAGCGTCTGCCAATGACCTCAGGGTTAAGGCGGAGCAGTCCGATAAGGATGTAAGCGAGCAGATTAATCAAAGAAATGAACTTGAAAAGCGCACAACAGAGCTTAGAGGCGAGGAAAAGATTAAAAATCAGGACAGAGAAAAGCTTTCGGGTTCTATTGTTCGTCTTGATGAAAGAAAAATTGCAATGAAAAAAGAGTATGATGAGCTTAACGATATGCTCTTTGAGCAATATGAGCTCACTAAGCACGAGGCAGAGGCGCTTGATATTCAAATTGATGATATGACGGCGGCTAAGCGCAGACTCCACGAGATTAAGGTTGCAATTAAGAGTCTCGGCTCAATCAACGTCGGTGCTATTGAGGAATATAAAGAGGTCAGTGAGCGCTACACCTTCCTTAAGGAGCAAATAGGCGACGTCGAAAAATCGAAGGGCGAGCTTATGAAGATAATTGAGGATTTGACCGCTTCAATGAGCGAGAAATTCCTTGCTCAGTTTAATAAAATTAATGAGGAATTTAAGGTTTGCTTTGCTGATTTCTTCGGCGGCGGTAAGGGCGAGCTTGTTTTGGAAGAGCCTGACAATTGCCTTGAATCACCTATTGAAATTCGTATTCAACCACCGGGAAAGTCAGTTCAAAATATCAACCTTTTCTCAGGCGGTGAGAAGTCGCTTGCGGCAATGGCGCTTTTGTTCAGCGTGCTTAAAGTGCAACCTGCTCCGTTTTGTATTTATGACGAGGTTGAGGCGGCACTTGATGATGTCAATGTTGAGCGTTTCGCAAAATATATGCGCAAGATGACAGATAAAACTCAGTTTATTTCAATCACTCACAGGCGTGGTACTATGGAGGAGGCAGACGTTCTCTACGGTGTCACAATGCAGGAAAAGGGTGTTTCAAAACTTATTGAATTGCAAACAGCTGAGCTTGCGGCAAAAATGGGACTTGAATAATCTGTAATGTTTAATTATAGGGCGGTAATTCACTTCTGCCGATAAATAATATATAATCCAATAATATAAAGGAAGAATTGATATGGGTATTTTTTCTGTATTTAAAAGAGGTCTTAAAAAGACAAGAGACGAGGGCATTACCGCTCAACTTGACGAGGTAGTGGATTCTTACGAGAAAATAACTCCTGAATTTTTTGATGACCTTGAGGAAATTCTTATAATGGGTGATGTCGGAATGCCGACTGCCGAAAGAATTATCCGTGATTTGAAAAGCAAAATAGAAAACGATAAGGTTGATGACGTAAAGCAAGTACGTGAAATGATGAAGGATATTGTTTCGGGTATTGTTTGGGGCGGTAGCTATTTAAGACTTCGTACCAAGCCGTCCGTAATTCTTGTTATCGGTGTAAACGGTGTAGGCAAAACGACTACCATCGGCAAGCTTGCTATGAGGTTAAAGGAACAGGGCAGAAGCGTTATTTTGGGCGCTGCCGATACTTTCCGTGCCGCTGCTATTGAGCAACTTCAGGTATGGGCTGACAGGGCAGACGTTGATTTGATTAAGCACGGCGAAGGCTCAGACCCTGCTTCCGTTGTTTATGATACCATTGCCGCCGGTAAGGCAAGGGGCAGTGACGTAATCATTATTGATACTGCCGGCAGGCTTCATAATAAGAAAAATCTTATGGATGAGCTTAACAAAATCAGCCGTGTTATAGAAAGAGAACTTCCCGACGCTTCTAAGGAAATTCTTTTGGTGCTTGATGCTACAACAGGTCAAAATGCCGTTAATCAGGCTAAGGATTTTAAGGAAGCAGCAGGAATTACGGGCATAGTGCTTACTAAGCTTGACGGAACTGCTAAGGGCGGTGTTGTTCTTGCAATTAATAATGAACTTGACGTTCCCGTTAAATTTGTCGGCGTCGGTGAAAAAATTGAGGATTTACAGCCGTTTGACGCAGACGCATTTGCAGCGGGACTGTTTGATGCAAAAATTCCCGATGACGATAAGGAAATAACGGATTTTATTCAGCACGAAGATGAGGCTGATAATAAAAAGTCGGAGTAGGGAGTAGGAGGAAATCATGGATTTTATTTTAGCAACAAATAATATGAAAAAGCTTGCGGAAATGCAGCGTATTTTATCTCCTCTCGGCATTAATGTTGTTACTGCAAAAATGCTTGGCAAACAGCTTGAGGACGTTGAAGAAGACGGAAAAACCTTTGAGGATAACGCAAAGCTTAAGGCAAGAGCGGCTTGTAAGGAAATGAATATGCCGGCGATTGCTGACGATTCAGGCTTGTGCGTTGATTATCTTGACGGTGCACCGGGTATCTTTTCGGCACGTTTTGCAGGTGAGCACGGCAATGACGAAAAAAACAATGACCTTCTTCTTGAAAAACTTGATGGTGTACCGCTTGAAAAAAGAACGGCTCATTATGTATGTGCTATTTGCTGTACTTTCCCCGACGGACGTGAAATCGTCGTAAGGGGCGAATGCAATGGCGTTATCGGCTTTGAGCGTGACGGTCACGAGGGATTTGGGTATGACCCGCTTTTCCTTGTTGACGGCAAGGCTTTCGGCAGATATACAGCCGAGGAAAAGGATAAAATCAGCCACAGAGGTAACGCACTTCGTTTATTAACTAAAGAATTGGAGAAAATTATATGACATCTAAGGAAAGAGCGGCTTTAAGAGCAAAAGCTAACCCTCTTGAACCTATTATTCAAATTGGCAAGGAGGGTATAAGCGAAAATTTACTTACTCAAATTGACGATACGCTTGACAACAGAGAACTTATTAAAATAAGAGTTCACCTTGAATCTGCACCTGAATCCCCTAAGGAACTTGCGCAAAAGCTTTCTGAGCCTCTTGGCGCTGAGGTTATTCAGGTAATCGGCGGAATTATAGTTCTTTACCGTGAGGCGGACGAGGAGCGTATCGCGGAGAAAAAGAAAAAAAGAGGTTCCGGTAATTCTAAGGCAACAGCTAAAAAGAAGGTAAAAATTAAGGGCAAAAGACAGCGCCAAAGAGAAAAAGAAGCTAAAAACCCTTACGCTAAATACGACAGACCTAAATATTATGGCAGATAAGCAAAAAATAGGAGTTTTCGGCGGAGCGTTCAATCCCGTTCATAATGGGCATATTAACTTAGCGCTTCATTATCTTAATGAATTGGAGCTTGATAAGATACTCTTTATCCCGACTGCTTCACCGCCGCATAAATCTGATGATGATTTTGCGCCTAAAGAGGACAGAATTAATATGCTTTCTCTTGCAATATCGTCGTTTGATAAATTTGAAATAAGCGATATAGAATTTAAACTGACAGGCAAAAGTTATACTTATTTGACCCTTTCAGAACTTAAAAAAATATATAAAAACGTAGAATTTTACCTTATAATCGGCGCTGACCAAATGCTTCATTTTGATAAGTGGTATAAGTATAAAGAAATATTATCTCTTGTCACTCTTTGCACTTCGGCAAGAGAAAACGAAAAGGAAAAAGCGGAGATTTTAAGCTTTGCCTCAAGGCTTGACGGTCTTGATATGAATAAATTTAAGCTTTTGACCTCTCCCGTTTTAAAGGTCAGTTCAAGCGAAATAAGGCAAAAAATAAAAGACGGCGAGGATTTTTCCTCTCTTGTTCCCAAAAAGGTTTATGATTATATAATTAAGAGGAGAATTTATAATGTATGATACCGAAGCTTATATGAAAATTTTAAAAAATACGCTTTCGAGCAGAAGATTTTATCATTCTCTTTGCGTTTCCCAAAGTGCAAAAAAGCTTGCTGAAAGGTATAATCAGGATGTAGAAAAGGCAGAGATTGCAGGACTTTTGCATGATATAACTAAGGAAACGGGTAAAGCCGCTCAACTTGAAATTATTAAATATGCAGGTGTTGAACTTCATCCGTTTGATAAAAGGGGCGATAAGTTTTTGCACCAAGCGTCCGGCTCGGCAATGGCTAAAATTCTTGGGATAGAAGATGAGGAAATTTTAGACGCTATAAGATATCATACAACAGGAAAAGCAAATATGACTATGCTTGAGCAAATCATATATCTTGCCGACTTCATTTCTGCCGACAGAGATTATAAGGATATAGATATAATAAGAAAAGAAACGCAAAGGGGTATCGAATACGGTCTTCTTTACGGCACAGCCTACACAATCAAATCGGTTGCGTCAAGGCAGATATTGCTTCATCCCATGACGGTTGAGGCGTACAATTGGATTATTGATGAATACTTTAATTAGAAAGGGTGAATTTATGCAGGCACTTGATATAGTAAAAACAGCCGTAAAGGCGATTGACAGTAAAAAAGGCGAAAATATTGAGGTTATCGGTATTACCGATTTAACAGTTCTTACCGATTATTTCGTAATCGCCACGGCAACAAGCTCAACTCAGGTTAAAGCTATTTCCGACGAGGTTGAATATAAGCTTGATTTGCTCGGAGTAGAGCCTCATCATATTGAAGGCAGAAACACTTCTTGGGTTTGCCTTGATTATAATTCAGTCGTTATACACATTTTTCATAAGCAACAGCGTGATTTTTATTCGCTTGAGCGCTTGTGGGAAGACGGCGAAATTTTAGATACAGCAAAATTATTGGAGGATTAAAATATGGAGTACAATTTTAAAGAGATTGAATCCAAATGGCAAAACGTTTGGTACACTCAAAACACATTTGCGGCAAAACAGGATTTTTCACTTCCTAAGTATTACTGCCTTGTTGAATTTCCTTATCCGTCAGGACAGGGACTTCATGTAGGTCATCCGAGGTCTTATACGGCACTTGATATCGTTGCACGTAAAAAAAGGCTTCAGGGCTACAATGTTCTTTATCCTATGGGTTGGGACGCTTTCGGTCTCCCGACTGAAAACTTTGCAATTAAAAATCATATTCACCCTGAAGAAGTAACTAAAAAGAATGTTGCAAGATTTAAGCAGCAGCTTCAGTCGCTCGGCTTCTCTTTTGATTGGACAAGAGAGATTAACACAACCGACCCAAGTTATTATAAATGGACGCAATGGATTTTCTTGCAGCTTTTCAAAAAAGGACTTGCATATAAAAAGGAAATGGCTGTAAACTGGTGTACTTCTTGTAAGTGCGTTCTTGCAAATGAAGAAGTTGTAAACGGCGTTTGCGAGCGTTGCGGCAGTGAGGTTATCAGAAAAAATCAGAGCCAGTGGATGCTTAAAATTACAGAATACGCTCAAAGACTTGTTGACGACCTTGACGACCTTGATTTTATTGACAGGGTTAAGGTTCAGCAGAAAAACTGGATTGGCAGGTCAACAGGTGCGGAGGTTGATTTCGGTACTACTCTTGGCGATACATTGACTGTTTATACTACACGTCCGGACACTCTTTTCGGCGCAACATATATGGTTATTTCACCTGAACACCCTCTTATTGAAAAGTGGGCGGATAAACTTAAAAATATTGATGAAATCCGTGCTTATCAGGCAGAGGCTGCACATAAGTCGGATTTTGAGCGTACAGAACTTAATAAGGAAAAAACAGGCGTTAAGCTTGACGGCGTAATGGGCATTAACCCTGTAAACGATGCTGAAATTCCTATCTTTATTTCAGACTATGTACTTACTTCTTACGGCACAGGCGCAATTATGGCTGTTCCCGCTCATGATACCCGTGACTGGGAATTTGCAAAGAAATTTGATTTGCCTATTATCGAGGTTGTTGCAGGCTCAAAGGTTGGAGTTGAAAACGAAGCGTTTACCGATTGCGCAACAGGCAAACTTGTAAATTCCGCTTTTCTTACAGGTATGAGCGTTGAAGAGGCTAAAAAGGCTATTACAGAATGGCTCACAAAAGAGGGCAAAGGACATCAAAAGGTCAACTTCAAGCTTCGTGATTGGGTATTCTCACGTCAAAGATATTGGGGCGAGCCTATTCCAATCGTTAAGTGCGACGATTGCGGTTATGTTCCCATTCCTGAAAGCGAGCTTCCTTTAAGACTTCCTATGGTTGACTCTTATGAGCCGACAGATACAGGCGAATCTCCGCTCGCTAAAATGACTGATTGGGTTAATACAACTTGTCCTTGTTGCGGAAAACCTGCTAAGAGAGAAACCGATACAATGCCGCAGTGGGCAGGCTCGTCTTGGTATTTCTTAAGATATATGGACCCTCATAACGATAAGCAACTTGTATCTAAAGAAGCTGCAGAGTATTGGAGCCCTGTTGATTGGTACAACGGCGGTATGGAACATACAACTCTTCACCTTCTCTATTCTCGTTTTTGGCATAAATTCCTTTATGATATCGGCGTTGTTCCTACTAAGGAGCCTTATCAAAAGCGTACCTCTCACGGTATGATTCTCGGTCAAAACGGTGAAAAGATGTCTAAGTCAAGAGGCAATGTTGTTAACCCTGACGAAATCGTTGACCAGTACGGTGCAGATACAATGCGTCTTTATGAAATGTTTATCGGCGACTTTGAAAAGGCTGCTCCTTGGAACAGCGATTCAATCAAGGGCTGTAAGAGGTTTGTTGAGCGTTTCTGGAACTTGCAGGAAATTGTTAAAGACGGTAATGAATATTCACCACAGCTTGAGGCTCTTATGCATAAAACAATTAAAAAGGTTTCGGAAGATATCGACAACCTTAAGTGCAACACAGCTATTGCTTCAATGATGACATTGGTTAACGAAATGTATGCAAAGGGTGTTAATAAGGCAGAACTTCGTGATTTGACAATTATTCTTAATCCTTTTGCACCTCACGTAACTGAGGAAATGTGGCAGATTATGAACTTCGGCGGTGCAGTTCACGATGCTCAGTGGCCGAGCTTTGATGAGTCAAAGACTCAGGAAAACGACGTTGAAATTGCGCTTCAGGTTAAGGGCAAGGTTCGTTCAAGAATTGTTGTTCCTGTAGATATCAGCAAAGAGGACGCTATTGCTCTTGCTAAGAAGGATGAAAAGATTGCCGCAGAAATTGCAGGTAAAGAAATTAAAAAGGAAATCTACGTTCCCGGCAAGCTTGTTAATATTGTTGCAATATAAGTTGTAACTGACTTTGTATTGCAGAAAATCTGTTACGCATCAAGGTGACGGATTTTGAAAAAACTTAATTTACCCGAAATAAGAGGTAACAATAATGGCTGATAAAAAAATATATACCGTTGCAACCTCACACCTTGATACGGTGTGGAGCTGGGATTTTGAAACGACTGTAAGTAAATACATATATAATACCTTAGTTGATAACTTCAAGCTTTTTGAAAAATATCCTACATATAAATTCTCATTTGAAGGCTCATACAGATATGAACTTATGGAGGAATATTATCCCGAACTTTTTGAAAAAATGAAAGAATATATCAAAAACGGCAGATGGAATGTTTGCGGTTCTGCTTTTGAAAACGGTGACACAAATATTCCGTCACCTGAAGCACTTTTCAGAAATATTCTTTTCGGCAATTCGTATTTTGATGAAAAGTTTGGAAAAAGAAGCGTTGACATCTACTTGCCTGACTGTTTCGGTTTTGGTTGGGCACTTCCGACTATTGAGCGTCATGCCAATTTAATCGGCTTTACTACTCAAAAGCTTGCTTGGGGCGGTGCTTACGGTATTCCGTTTGATATCGGCAAGTGGCAGGGTGTTGACGGCAGCGAAGTTTACGCTTCTATCAATCCTCACGATTATTACTATACGCTTAAAAAACTGCGTGATTGGGATTTTGTTCTTAATAAGTTTAAGGAAAATGAAAAATACGACCTTAACGATACGTATATTTTCCACGGAATAGGCGACAGAGGCGGTGCTCCGGAGGAAAAGAGCGTTGCCTTTGTCGAACAGGAAATTAAGAAAAACGACAATAGCAATATTAAGGTTATTGCCGCATCTGCCGATGAAATTTATCACGATATTGAAGATAAATATACGTCTGAGCAAAAATCAAAGCTTCCTGTTTGGAAAAACGAATTTGTTATGACAAATCACGGTGTCGGCGGATATACGTCACGTTCAATCGGTAAGCGTTGGAACAGAAGATGCGAGGAACTTGCCGATTTGAGCGAACGTGGCGGTGTTATATCCTCTTATTTGGGATTGACCGATTATAACCAAAAAGCCATCAACCGTTCGTGGAAACGTTTTATTGCTCATCAATTCCACGATGATATCCCCGGCACAAGCTGCCAAAGGGTATATAAGCGTTCTTGGAATGATTATGCCGTTTCAATGAATCAATTTACAAATGAACTCGAAGCCTTTGTTTCGCCTGTTTCAAGCCTTATGAAAACCGATTTCTGCTCCGGCATACCCGTTATGGTTTTCAACCCTGTTGAAGCGCAAAGACGTGGGGCTGTAACAGTAAGACTTGAAGATTTGCAAAGCGCTTATGTTCGTGTTTATGATGAAAAGGGAAGGGAGGTTAAAAGCCAAACCTCTACCCTTTCTGACGGTACGCTTGAACTTGTGTTTGTTGCAGATGTCGAAAGCCTCGGCACAAGGATTTATGACGTTCGTTTGAGCGATAAGCCTTGTTGCGTTAAAAGCGATATCTCAATCAATCACGATAATATGATGGAAAACCAAAAGTATATTGTAACTCTTAACCGCAAGGGTAATATTTCTTCAATTCTTGACAAGGAACTTGATGAAAAGGAAATACTCAAAGAGCCGATTACTCTCGGTCTGTTTAATTATACCGGTTCTAAGGATTGGCCGGCTTGGGAAATGAATTATAAAGAGGCAAATAAAGATGCCGACCGTATTCCTAATGTTGTTACCGTAACCGTTTTGGAGCAAGGTCCTGCAAGAGTATCGTTTAAGGTTATCCAGCAGGATAAAAAGAGCACGTTTACTAATATTGTAGCCCTTACAGACGGCTGCGATATAGTCGAGGTTTATTCCGAGATTGAATGGCAGAGTTTAAGAACTCTTGCCAAAAACAAATTTTCATTCACGTGCGAAAATGATAAGGCAACGTTTGATTTGGGCTTGGGCGCTATTGAGCGTGGCAATATGACTGAAAATCTTTTTGAAGTTCCGGCGCAAAAGTGGGTTGATTTGACCGATAAAAGCGGAGAATTCGGTGTGTCTGTTTTGAGTGAATGTAAGTACGGCTGGGATAAATATAAGGATAATACACTCCGCCTTACCGCAATTCACACTCCTAAGAAAAATTACCGTATTGATTCAATGCAATCGTTTATGGATTTGGGGCTTAACAGATATTCGTATGCAATATTCAGCCATAAGGGCAAGGCTCAATCGGCTACTCAGCTTGAAGCAAGAAAATTCGTTACCCCTATGACTGCGTATATTGCAACTAAGCATCAGGGTAAGCTTAAAACACAATATTCTTTTGGCGAGGTTTCAACCAACGACGTTATTATCCGTGCAATCAAAAAGGCGGAAAACAGCGACGAAATAGTGGTAAGGCTTAACGAGGGTACGAATTCTGAAATTGAAAACTTTACTCTCACTTTGGGCGAAGGAATTGAAAGCGCAAGAGAAATTTATGCAAGCGAGGAAAATAAGGGCGACGCAACAGTTAAAGACGGTAAGCTTATCACAAGCTTTAAGCCTTATGAAATTAAGAGCTTTGCATTAAAACTTAAAAAATCTTCACTTGACGCTCAAAAAGTTGAGAGTACGCCTCTTGATTTGCCGTTTGATAAAAACATTATTACGGAAAAAGGTCAGATGGGGGATTTTGAATATACAATTCCCAATACCCTTGTCCCTGATGAAATTATGGCAAACGGCGTAAGATTTGATATTAATAAGTCAAATAAAAACTCTCTTATCTGCTCGTCACAAAGGATTAAACTTGATAAGGATAAAAACAGGCTTGTTTTCCTCTGCGCTTCTATGACAGGGGACAAGATGGCAGAATTTATCCTTGGGGATAAGAAAATAAATAAAAATGTTCTTTCGTCATTTGAGCGATTTGCCGCTTGGGATTTGTACGATTTCGGCGAAACCGCTTATATGAAAAAAGGTAAAATCGGATATGATTTTACCCATTGCCTTAAAAACGGCGAGGTGCAATATGCAAAAATAATGTATTTTTATCTTGTTGAATTTGATTTAAACGGCGAAAATGAAATCACATTACCAAATGATAATGATATTGTTATTCTTGCTGCAAGCCAAACAAATGCACCGTTTTCTAAGCTTGCAACGCCGACTTATGATGAGGTTGAAAAAAGACCGTTTACCTTTAAACTCAATTTAAAGGAGAAACTTCAGTACGTATATAATAAGTGCGTATGGCAGCTTGGTGATAAGGACAATTTTATTAAGGATAACAATAAGGGTAAGGATTATTAAAAGGGGAAAATATGGCTAATAATTTTGATAAAAACTGGACTACTGTCAATAATAACTATCCGCTTAACGATAAAGAGGTTGAAAGATACATCTCCGTTAAGCCGAGTGCTAATCAACTTGCCTTGGTTGATAAACCGTTTTATACCTTTATGCACTTTGGTATGAACACCGCTACTGACAGAGAGTGGGGTGCAGGCGTTGAAAAGGCGACGGATTTCACAATTAAGTCGATAGACGCAAAGCAGTGGGTTGAAACCGCTAAATCTGCGGGCGCAACGGGTGTTATTTTAACTTGTAAGCACCACGACGGTTTCTGCCTTTGGCCAAGTGAATATACGTCATTTTGCGTAAAAAATTCATCTTATAAAGGTGATATCGTTAAAGAAGTATCAGATGAATGTCATAAGCAGGGTATGGATTTCGGCGTTTATCTTTCTCCTTGGGATATGCACGATGAACGTTACGGAACTGACGCATATAACGATTATTTTTGCAATCAGCTTACCGAGCTTCTCACTAATTACGGCGAGATTTTCGAGGTTTGGTTTGATGGCGCTAAGGGTTCAAACGCTAAGAAATTTGAATACGATTGGCAAAGATATTACGACCTTATCCGTAAACTTCAGCCAAAAGCCAATATTGCTATTTGCGGTCCTGATATCCGCTGGGTAGGCAATGAGGGCGGTAAGTCAAGAAAGAGCGAATACAGCGTTGTTCCTTGCGCTTTGAGAGAGGCTGACAGGATTATGGCTTTGAGCCAGCAGGATGAAAATCAGGCTTCATCTCTTCAAAAATATAACCAAATGGACGAGGATTTAGGCTCAAGAAAAATTCTTGAAAAGAATGCTTATATCTGTTGGTTTCCTGCCGAGGTTGACGTATCAATCCGTAAGGGTTGGTTCTTCCACGAAAAGGATAACAGAAACTCAAAAAGTGCTAAAAAGCTTTTTAAAATCTATCTTAATTCAGTTGGTAATAACTGCACACTCCTTCTTAATATTCCGCCGACTCCACAGGGCGAAATACATAAAAAGGACGCTAAAAATCTTAAAAAGCTCGGCTCAATGATTAAGAATATCACTGCAAATCCTATTGTTTATAATGAACTCGGTGAACTTACAAAGGACAACGGTGTTCTCGATTTTGACTTTAACGATACACGTAAGGTTAAATATGTGGTTTTGCAGGAGGATATCACAAAGAGCCAGCGTGTTGAGCTTTTCGACCTCTATATCAAAAAGGCAAACGGTAAGTATAAGCGTGTATACAAAGGCACGGTTATCGGCTCAAAAAAGATTATTAATCTTAAGGGCAAAAAGGCAAAGGGTATCCGCTTCGTTATTCGCCAAAGCCGCTCAAACCCGGTTATTAAATCAATCGGAATATATGAATAATTAAGATTTTGCGTATTAATACAATGTGGGAGCGAACATTGTTCACCTCATTATTCAAGTATATAATTATACAACTGTATAAAATTGTATGATTAAAATACTTAAAGTTTATAATTAGTTTAGCCTCTTTTATTTTTTGCGTGCTATAATTAAGACGTGATAAATAAGGGAGGCTTTAATTATGACTGAAACATTTAATAAAGATGATTTTGTTCAGGAAAAATCGCAAGAAAAAAGCGAGTATGCCGAAGGTTTGTGTTTTGACAAGATTGTTTGGATTTTTATGATTAGCTGTATTGTTGGCTTTCTTGTCGAAACGCTTTGGTGCCTTATTAAGCACGGTTATATTGAATCACGTCAGTCGCTTGTTTGGGGGCCGTTTTCCGTTGCTTACGGTATGGGCGCAGTCGTTTTGACCCTTGCGCTTTATAAGGTAAAGGACGCACCGCTTTGGAAGGTCTTTTGCCTTTCATTTGTTGTCGGCACAGTGACTGAATATATTTGCTCATTAGGTCAGGAAATAGTTTTCGGCTCTGTTGCGTGGGATTACAGCAAAATGCCGCTTAATATCAACGGCAGAGTATGCTTTCTTTATTCCTGCTTTTGGGGGCTTTTGGGAATACTTTGGATTAAGGCAATTTATCCTATAATGTCAAAGGTTATTGAAAAAATTCCGGTTAAACTCGGCAATGTTATTATGTGGACTTTTATAGTTTTCTTTATTTTTGATTCCTTTGTTTCTGCCACGGCAGGACTTAGAATGGATAAGCGTGACGCAGGTCAGGCGCCTAATAATGTTTATGAGCAGTTTCTTGATAATCATTTTCCTGATGAGAGAATGAATGAGATATACGCAAATTCACAAAAAGTAACTAAATAAGAACGTAGCGCTGCCGTGTCGGCGCACCGCAATAAAGAATCGAGTTGCCTTTTATTACGTTTACAAATATTGACAAATACTGCACTGCAAGATATAATAAAACAAATCTGATATACATAGGTTTTTATATTTGTTTTGAATATAAAATTAAAAGGGAATCCGGTGCGAATCCGGAGCAGTCCGAACCTCTACCGTATTTGCTGACGAGAAATATTCGCTAAAGGCGGCCATTGCTCTTTTGAGTGAGAAGGTTTATTTTAAGGTTGAAGCATTAGTCGGGATACCTGCCGTGTATATGGTTTTTGCAGTGCTTTAGGTTGGAAGTCGGCAGTATTTAACATATGGGATAACTATGCCCATATGCTTTTTGCGATACAATTTTTATGCACTGTTTTAAACGGTGCATTTTTTTATGCTCTAAATTGAAAGGAGAAAAGATGAAAAAATCAATTACAAAGGCTTTGGCAGTTTTTATGTCGCTTATGCTTGTACTTATGAGTGCATTTCCTGCTATGGCTGAAAATTCAAGCGAGGTTGAGGCGTACCTTAACAGCACATACGCAAAGGCAATCGACCCGTACGACAGCCTTAAAAAGGATGATGAGGGCAGATATATTATCCCTCTTTCCAAAACAAGTGTTTCTCTTAAAAAGGACACGTCATCAAAGCTTTATACTTCCTCTTGGAGTTCAAGCGACGATACTTATGCAAAGGTAAACAGCAGCTATTCCCCTTCTGCAAAAATCACTCATCCGTCATATAATGAAGGTGCTAAGGTTGTTACTCTTACTCTTAAAATATTAGATAAAACCGACGGCAAAACTGTTTTAGGAACAAGAGATTATGTTCTTTATATTGAAACAAAACTTGCTACTTATTCTCTTGACGTAACTGCTAAGAATGAAAAAGGCGAGATTATTGACAACGCAAAAGTCAGTGTTTTTGACAGTCGTAATATTGAACAAAATCCGTCGTCACTCAGCGCTAATACCGAATACACTCTTACCGTTTCGGCTTTGGGATATGTTCGTGACGTAAGAAAAATCACTTTAACTAAAAATACTAAACTTGATGTTATATTAAAAGAGGGCGCAACAGTTGATTTTACCGTTAAACTTGCAACGGGAGCTAAAACGGATTACGCTACCTTAAAAGTAACGTCAGCAAACGGCAGTCAAACATATTCTCCGATAGAGGACGAATACGGCTATGAAACCTCACAGTTTGAGCTTACCCCAGGCGAATATAAATACTATGCAACTTATCAAAGTGGCAGTCAAACGGCAGCGGGTACATTTACTGTCGCAGAGGGTACAAAGTCACTTAATATAACGGTAAATCTTAAATATACCGAATATAAGGTTAAATTTGACGTTACACCCGAAAATGCAAAAATCACACTTAAGAAGAACGGCTCAAGCGGCGCTTACGGCGACGAAATTTTGCCTGATGAAAACGGATATTATACGATTGTTTACGGTCAATACCGTTATACCGTCGAAGCAGAGGGATTTATTACTGTAAGTAAGACGTTTAATGCTACCGATACATCTCTTAAAAATAATAACTATGTAATTACCGTTAAACTTAACTCGCTTTATGATTCACTTCTTAATAAAGCAGACGATTATCTTTTTGCTCAGTCGGGCGACGGAATGATGATGACTGAATTTTCAGGCGTTCATACAGACGGCGATTTCGGTTACGTTTCTGACGTTGACTCCGATTATCAAGATACAAACGTTATTGAAACAGTTGAAGAAAAAATTAATTCAAATGTAAAATCCGATGAAAAAATCACGGTTAAATTAAACGCCGTTAAAAATATTGACGGTGACGATGATAATACAGTTATTTTCAAAAACGGCAATATCTATTATAACGGCGTTGATTCTTCAAATTATGACGAAGATTTTTACGGCGCAGTTTACGACCTTTCACTTACTTTAACTTGTGGCGATAAGACTAAGGAAAGCGAGGTAAGAGTAGTAGTTCCTTATCATACGTATACAAGGCTTCAAAGACTTGACAGCGCTGCTCTTTATGCCGTAAACTTTGCAAATATTAAGGGCGAAAACAAGAGTGCAGCTGATGTTACACGCAATCTTGATTTGATAAATACTGCAGATTCGGATGATTACAGCTATTATTCAATTTGCTCAAGCTGGGTATCCGATCACCCCGAAATTATTGATGCAAAAACAGGTAAGGTAACAAGACCTGAAAAGGATACTATGGTTAAACTTACGGTTAAAACATATTATTCAGCTTCGTTTGTTGAAGAAACAGATTTCTTCTTTGATCCGGGTCCTTTAGGCGACAATGCGGCTTACAGAAGTGTAATCGTTATGGTTAAGGGTACAAAGCAGGACGAGATTAAGGACAGCAAGCCTACAACAAAGCCGAGCGAAAGTGCAACAACTCCTTCAACAACTCAGCCTACAACAAAACCGAGCACAACTAAGAACACTGAGACGGTTAAGCCTAAAAAGACGTCGATTAAAAAACTCAGTAAAGGCAAAAAGAAATTTACCGTTACTTGGGCAAAAGTAAGTGGTGTTAAGGGATACCAAATTCAGTATTCTTCCGATAAAAAATTTAAAAAGAACAATAAGAATGTTACTGTCACTAAGCAAAAGACAACAAAGGCTACCGTTAAAAAACTTAAGTCTAAGAAAAAGTATTACGTTCGTGTTCGCACATACAAAACGGTAAACGGTAAAAAGATATATTCATCTTGGTCAAAGGTAAAAAGCGTAAAAACCAAGTAAGATTTATTTGTGTTTAACGATGCAACAAAAAAGACAGCCTGATTTTTTAGGCTGTCTTTTGTTATATTCTTTTCTTTTTAACTTCAAAATAAAATTACACCGGTAAGCGTTTTTGATTAACTTTCCCTCAATGCCTTGTTAATCGCATTTAAAACTCTCTTTTTATCCGCTGACCAAAGCGGTGCAATCAAATCTTTTTTTGCTCCGTCACCCGTCAGCCTGTGAATAACAATATCCTTTGGTATAATTTTAACGCATTTTACAATAAGATTTACGTATTCGTCAAATTCAAGCGTTTTGAAAAGCCCTTTTTCATAATCCTTTGCAAGGTCTGTGCCGTCAATTACGTGCAAAAGCTGTAATTTAATTCCGTTCGCACCGCTTTCGCAAACGTATTTAACCGTTTCAAGCATATCGTTTTCGCTCTCATTTGGAAGCCCTAAGATTACGTGAACAACAACGTTTACACCGATTTTCTTTAAATCCCTTACCGCCTTATCATAAACGCTTAAATCATAGCCTCGCCTTATGTATTTTGCACTTTTTTGGTGAATGGTTTGTAACCCTAATTCGACGAAAACGGGTTTTATTTTGTTCATTTCATCAAGAAGTCTTAGCACGTCATCGCCTAAGCAATCCGGTCTTGTCGCAATTGAAAGCGCAACAATGTCAGGGTGATTAATCGCTTCCTCGTATTTTTGCCTAAGCATTTCAATAGGCGCATACGTGTTTGTAAAGGCTTGAAAATATGCAATATATTTGCCGCTTTTTATTTTCTTTTCTACTCTTTTCTTGCCGTTTTCAATTTGCTCTGTTATGCTCATTTCTCTGCTCTCGGCAAAATCTCCGCTTCCGCCTTTGGAGCAAAAAATACAGCCTCGTGTGCCTGCCTTTCCGTCACGGTTTGGGCAGGTGAAGCCACCGTCTAAGCTGATTTTATATACCTTTTGACCGAATTTATCTTTTAAATACTTGTTAAAACTTAAATATTCCATAGCTATACCTCATAATATAAAGTATATCATAAAATAATATTAATTAAAATAAAAA
>ERZ1026846.181-NODE-181-length-47531-cov-14.388196_pt1 | contig 47531 bp, 87 predicted proteins | sample MGYA00380153_ERZ1026846 | MGnify/ENA primary metagenome ERZ1026846 (study PRJEB33269, sample SAMEA4719789) | human gut metagenome | biome: human-associated habitat; feature: organic feature; material: feces | place: Cameroon | collected 2013-10 ...
GTTTAAAATATAGCTTGAAAATTATAATTAAATGGTTTATAATTAAATCATAAAATTTAATTTGAGGTGATGATATGGAAAGAAATGAAAAAGGGCAATTTGTAAAATATGGTGGAGTAGTTGATTTGACTGGTCAGAGGTTTGGAAAACTTACCGTATTAAAATTAGACAAGGAAAGAACAAAAAGGAAAAGTTACTGGATTTGTCGTTGCGATTGTGGAAATGTAAAGTCTATCAGGGGAGACACTCTTAAAGTTATTAATTCTTGCGGATGCATAAAGAAAAAGCAGGATATTAGAAACTTAGGAATAAAAAGAAACCACAATATGACTCATCATAGATTATTTCCTGTTTGGAACTCAATGATGAATAGATGTAACAATCCAAAATCAAGAGCATACAAAGACTATGGTGGAAGAGGAATACAGGTATGTGATGAATGGAAATATGTTGAAAATTTTATTAAATGGGCTGAAAACAACGGATACATAGAAGGATATACAATAGAAAGAATAAATGTAAACGGAAACTATTGCCCAGATAATTGTTGCTGGATTCCAGCTAATCAACAAACATGGAATACAAGAAAAACAGTATATATTCAAATCGGAAACGAAAAAATTCCATTAGCAAAAAGAGCAAGAGAACTTGGATTAAGCCCATGCCTTGTTTGGCATAGATGGAATAGCGGTATTAGAGATTATGAAAAATTGTTTTATAAAGGGAACTTATGCAAGAAGAGCAAGGGATGAGCCTTGCTCTTTGTTTATTCCAAAGGAGGTGTTCACCGTTGATTGATAATTCATGGGCTTTAAGATTGCAAGACCAGTTATTTAACATGTTTTCACATGAAATGAAATTGGCATATGGAAGCAAGTATAAGAACCTTTACTTGACGCAGGATGAAGCAGTCACAGGAACACCCAAATTTCCGACAGTGCTGATGAGACAGATAGGCGCTCCAGAAAAAGAACGGGATTTAAATGGCGAGCGTATCAACGCTGTAAGACCAACGTTTCAAATAACGATAAATTACCAAGGTGAAAAAAAAGAGGATAGAGAAGCGTTAGTTGATATGACCGCAACGGCTATCAACTTTTTTAAATGGAAAAGGTTTGATGTAAGCGATCCTGTTTATACGATAACCAATAAAATCAGAACGGCAACATTTAGGGCAAGCCGATTAGTTGGCTCTATGGACCCGTTACGATAACTATTAACTGGCACACAACAGAGTGTGTCACTGACCGCATTAATTAGCGGTAGAAAGGACGGTATATATGGCAGATACAAGTTATCTTGCTAGAGTAATTTACAAGGAACATACAGCGGCATCTTCTGATTTTTCAGGAACATATAATTTATTGGTTCGTGCAAAATCAATCCCTTCTCCTGTGTCTACTCCAAATACTGTACAATCTACAACATTGGAAGATGATACACAGACTTTTGAAATGGGTATTAAAACAGCGGATTCAAGGGAAATAACAGGAAATCTCGAAAAGAAGTATTTACAGGATATTAATGGATTAGCAGGAAAGAAGCTGGATATTTTTCATTTGTATGGAACGGATGGAATTGGCGGAACTGCAAAGTACGCATATATAGGTCAGGCAACCGCTACACCTAATGACGTAGGCGGTGTAGATGAAATTTTGGAAATGACAGTTACAGTCATTCCAAACACTTCCGCAATTGAATGTACAGATGATTACACAGTTACAGATAATAAAGACGGTACATTCACTGTAGCGAAAGCGTAAATTAAAATTGGATAAAAACAGGGGCGGTCTTAGGACTGCCCCCTTTCTTACTAATAGTAAGGGAAAGGGAATAGATATGATGAAAATTAAAGTAAAAGATAAAGAGTACACAATACAGTTTGTTTATATTCCAACAGTTAAATCAAGACTTCTTTCAAGATTTGCAAAAATGGCTGTAGGAATGAAGCAGGGTTCGGAAAACAATTTAGAGCAGATTGAGGATATGCTTTTATTTCTTCCTGATGTTGTTTTGATTGGTTTGCAGAAATTCCATTCTGATGAGTTCGGCTATAATCTTGACACAAATGATGGCTACGAAGAAGCTAAGGAAAAGGCATTCTCTCTTGTTGGCGATTATGTAGATACTGGTGATGTAGATATCACAGACTTTTTTACAGAATTACAGGAAGAATTAACGGCTAATGGTTTTTTAAAGAAATTGTTCGAGAAGGAAGTGGAGAAAGCACAGGCGACCTCGGACAGCAAGAAGAAAGCCGAGAATTAACATGGAAATTATACTGTGAGGAAATACGTCCTTATTGGCTTGCTGTAACTAAGGGGTATGGACTCACGGTACATGATATAGACTGGTCTTGTCCGACAGACTTACATCCATATGAGTTAGCTTATGAGTTGGAAGACCAAAAACGTGAAAATGATATATGGCGTTGGTGCGGAGATTACTTCATTTCTGCTATGACTTATTCTATTGAACATTGCTTGAATGGTAAAAAAGCAAAGACAGAGTATATAAAACATGCTGCTGATAGATACAGAAAAGAGGAGGATTACGATACAAAAATTCGTAAGGCTTTACTGGCAGAGCAAATGTGGATTGCAAACGCACAACAGCGTCATTTACCCAAACCATTTGAAAAGGAATGATAAAAAATGAGTTATATCGGTATAGATGTATCGGCATATCAGGGCACTATTGACTGGACAAAAGTCAAGACAGGCGGCATCCAGTTTGCCATCCTTAAAATCATCCGTAAGGACTTGAACCGTGATAAGCAGTTTGAAGCTAACTGGACAGGCTGTAAAGCAAACGGATTGACGATACAGGGCGTTTACAACTACAGCTATGCGACAACAGTTACAAAGGCTAGAAATGATGCAAGGAAAGTAGCAGAAGTGCTTAATGGTCGTGAGACAATGGTATGGCTAGACGTTGAGGACAACTGCCAGAAAGGACTTAGAAGCAAGCTGATTGACATTGTCAACGCTTACGGTGATGTTATCAGAAGTTATGGCCTTGCATTCGGTGTGTATACTGGAAAGTCTTTCTACAATTCCTATATTAAACCGTATGGTACGCTTAAATGTCCGTTGTGGATTGCGGCATACGGTAAGAACACTGGAAATATGGACATGAAATATCAGCCACAGATTGATAGTTTGATAGGGTGGCAGTACACGTCTAAAGGAGCTGTAAGCGGCGTTAATGGCAATGTTGATATGAATGTATGGTATCGTGAATTAAACGAATTACAGACCGTCTACGACACGCACAATAACCCATATCCAGAGCCTACGAGAATCCTTTATAAGAAAGTACCCTGTATGCGTGGGGATGATGTGAAGTGGCTACAGACGGAACTTATCTATCATAAGTGCCTGTCTGCCACAAATGCAAAAGGCAAGAGCAATATTGACGGTATATTGGGAAATGATACAGCCAGTGCAATCGGAGTTTTCCAAAAACGTGTAGGAATAACGGTAGATTGCAAGGCAGGAAAAGTAACAAGAGAATACCTGAAAAGATAACACAGGGGCGGTAGAGGTCATAGTCTACTGCCCTTTTTACTGGCTATCGGTTGGAGATAGTCACTCACTTTAACAGTTGAAAGTAGGTGCAGTATGGCAGAGATTGATTCACTGGAAATTCAAATTAAAGCGCAGGCAACAAAGGCGAATAATGCGATTGACAAGCTGATTACAAAACTTGATAAACTGTCTACTTCGTTAAACAGCATTAATACCAGTAATCTGAATGGTCTTGCTAATAGCGTGAACAGACTTTCAAGTGCCATGCAAAGCATGAATAATGTCAAGACTGCTGACTTCACACGGCTTGCAAAGGGAATAGAAAAGATATCCACAGTAGATACATCAAAAATCAACCGTGCGGCATCCTCTATGAATCAGCTTAGTAAGGCGTTTGGAAATATTCAGGCTAGTAGTTCTGCTACTGCACAGATATCCGAACTGGCAAAAGGAATTTCACAGTTAGGTTATAAATCGTCAACTAAAGCTATTGAAAATATCCCTAAACTTGCTACTGCCATGCAGGGGCTTATGACAACGCTTTCAAAAGCACCGACAGTAAACAGAAACCTTATTGACATGACTAATGCGTTGGCAAAGCTGGCAAGAACAGGAGCATCCAGTGGTCGTGCGGCTAATTCGCTTGCAAGTAGTCTGAATGTTTTTAGCAAGTCGGCTAAAAGTGCAAAGATAAACAGCTTTTCCCTTGCTTCTGCCTTTGGAAAATTATATGCGTCATATTGGCTATTGTTCAGGGCATTCCATAAGGTTGGGGAAGCAATCGACATATCATCCTCACTGACGGAAGTAGAAAACGTTGTAAGGACTACATTCGGTAATTATGAAAAGCTGATACAGGACTTTTCCAAGACATCCATACAGGATTTTGGTATGTCCGAGCTGATGGCAAAACAGGTAGCAAGCCGATTCCAAGCTATGGGTGTTGCTATGGGCTTCTCGCAGAAGAACATGGCGAATATGTCTTTGGAATTAACAAAACTGACCGCAGACATGGCATCATTCTATGATATGTCACAGACGGATGTTGCTAGAAATTTACAGGCTATTTTCACAGGAGAAACAGAGCCTTTAAGAAAATACGGTCTTGATTTAACACAGGCAACATTAAAGGAATGGGCGTTGAAACAGGGATTAGATGCTGACATATCGTCTATGACACAGGCGCAAAAGGCTATGTTGCGATACCAGTATGTTATGCAGAATACAGCCGCCGCACAAGGAGATTTTGCAAGGACGGCAGACACATGGCACAACCAGATTACGATTCTTACACAGTCATTCCAGCAGTTAGCATCCATTATCGGCGGTGCTTTAATTAATGCATTCAAGCCATTTGTACGCACACTGAATCAAGTTATGGTATATGTGATTTCATTTGCAGAAACAGTCACCAATGCGTTAGGTTCAATATTTGGCTGGCAGTATGAGGTATCGGCTGGCGGTGTAGCCGAGGACTGGGCAGACGGAATGAAAGATTTTTCGGATGCTACTGGTGATGCGGCAAAGAACGCTAAAAAACTGAAAAGCAATGTACTTGCTCTTGATGAATTGAACATTAACTCTGGGGATAATGATAAAAGCGATAGCGGTACTTCTGGCGGCGCAAGCAAGGTTGATAAGACACAGGGCGGTCTTGTACAGGTTGATACCATTTTCAAGGGATACGAGAGCAGTATTAAGACTCTTGAACAGTTAGGAAATAAGGTAAGAGATACCCTTATAGGCGCTATGGATTCTATTGAATGGGAAAGCATATTTGAAAAGGCAAGAAAATTTGGAACTGGTCTTGCAGAATTTCTTAATGGATTGCTTGATTATGATGGAGATGGCAGAACATTATTTGGGAAAGTAGCTCAGACATTAGCCAATACTTTAAATGCCATTATATATGCGGCTCAATCTTTTGCTATAACATTTGATTTTTACCAGTTTGGTGTAAATTTAGCCGATGCAATTAATAATTTTTTTGAGACATTTGATTTTAAAGCATTTGCAGATACGTTAAATAAATGGGTAGACGGTTTAGAAAATACTATCAAAGGATTTTTAGATAAAGTAAATTGGAAAACAGTATTCAATGGACTGTATGACTTTTTTTCTAACTTAGAAATAGATACAGTAGAATTTATTGTAGGTACTTTTATATTAAAGAAATTTGGAGCTTTAAGGGTCGCTAGTGGGATATGGGATTCTCTTATAAAATCTATAAAACTTGCTTTGGATTTTGGGCTAAAAAAAGGAATCGGTTATTCGGGTTTATTAATAAATTTGACCAGTTTTTCTGTTGCTTTTTCTCCAAACCTTGCGGCTATATGGTCTACAATAGAAGACCAGTTTTTAAAAGGAACAATATTTGATACAAACACATGGACAGGATTTCCAAAAAAAGTTAATGATGCGATAGACAATGCTATTGATTCTGTCGGAAATTTCCTTGTAAATGCTATGAGAGAAACTCTGACAACATTGTTCAACTGGGACGAAACAATGAGCCTTTTTGAACAAGCAAAAGATAACTTCAAAAAAGGTGGAGTATACATCTTAGAGGGAATCTTAGACGGATTTGCAGGAGCGATAGCATTTATCCTTGAACCAGTAAAAGACTTGTTTACAGCTATTTACAATGCAATCTGTAGTGTATTCGGTATTCATTCCCCTGCTGAAACCATGAAACCTTTAGGAGAGTATATATTCTTAGGAATCATGGAGGGATTTACTTCTCTATTTGATACATTTACAGAGAAAATTAACGAATTTTGGGAAAACTATGTGTTACCATGGTTCACCATTGAAAAATGGACAGAACTACTGGGAAATATCTTAGTAGCGGCGCAGACCAAATGGGATGAGATTGTGGAGTGGTGGAATGGAACAGCCCTTGTTACATGGTGGGATGAAAGCGTTGTACCGTGGTTCTCATTAGAAAAGTGGTTGGAAGTGCTAAATAATGTAAAGGAATCATTCAATACTAAGTGGATAGAGATATCTACTCAATGGGTAGCCAATCTTACTAAGTGGTGGACTGTTAATGTTGCACCATGGTTCACTAAGAAGAAATGGGATGATGTTCTAAGTAAAGTACCAGTAGCGTTTAAGGATGCTTTCAAAGCGGCGGCTAATGGCGCTATCGGATTCTTAAACGGTGTAATTGAGGGTGTAGAAAGCCTTGTCAATCGTGCTATAGACGGATTGAAGAAGCTGGCAGAAGCGGCGAGCAAAGTACCAGGAATCAATTTCAGTATTGATATACCTAACGTATCATTTCCACGTATACCTGCGTTTCAGGTTGGTGGATTCCCAGAAACAGGAAGCCTTTTTTATGCAAATGAAGCTGGACCAGAACTTGTTGGAACGTTAAGAGGAAAAACAGCGGTAGCGTCAAATGGAGAAATAACAGGAATTAAAGAAGCTGTTTACGATAGTGGTGAAAACACTGCTCAACTTTTATCAAAAGCAATACAACTATTGCAAATTATTGCTGATAAAGACTCTACAATCAATATAGATGGTAGAGAACTTGTTAGTGCAACAGACGAAAGAAAAAACCGTAATGGATTTAGTTTCGCATAAATTATTGTAAACTTTTGTAGAAATCCTCCTCTTAATATGATATAATTGTCAGAAAAAGAGAGGGGGATATCTACATGGATAACCAAAACACAGAAATGAAAACTTGTAAATACTGCATGACGCAGATACCAAAGAAAGCAAAAATCTGCCCAAACTGCAAAAAGAAGCAGAGCCATACTGTGAGGTGGGTAGTATTAGGGATTTTAGTATTTTTAATTCTTGTATCTTTATTTGGAGGTGGAAATAGTGAAACTACAAACAAAGATAAGAATCCACAAAAAGTAGACGAGGTTAAAACTTCAAAGGAAGAGCAGACAGAAAAAGAAGTTAGCAACGTATTTAATGTAGGTGATGTTGTAGAAACAGAAAATATGAGAATTACTTTTATATCTGCTAAAGAATACGAAAGCGATAATCAGTTTTTACAGCCTAAAGACGGATATACTTACTGGGAATTTTCTTTTAAATTTGAAAATATATCCGACCATGACCAGTCTGTATCATCAATGCTTAACTGGGAGTGCTATGCAGACAATTCTAAATGTGACCAGTCATGGATAGGTGATGATAATGGGCTTGATGCAACATTGTCTAAGGGCAGAGAAACGCAAGGAACTGTAATGTTTGAAGTGCCAAAAGACGCAAACAGCATAGAGCTTGAATATGATGTAAATTTCTGGAAAGAAGATAAAATAATATTTGTAGGAAAATAAATAAGAAAATTAAGTAGGACGGCGCTTGACCGTCCTATTTTTATGCATAAAAAGTAGCGCTGTATTTTCGGCTCTATTAAAAAAGAAATTAACAGCATCTACATAACGTAGGTGTTTTTCTTTTACATAAATTCAAAGTTATGTAAACGCAATACATTCTACAATACACTTTGCAACAACAGCAAACAGGAGGTTGACATAATGGCAAAGGCAACACTTCCAACAAATTTTAAAGACGATATATTGGATAAAAACATGGGTGGTCGGCGCAGATACCGAATGACTGCCAATTCAGACGGAACGGTAACACTGGAAGATGTAACAACATATACACAAGTCGGTGGAGAATTTAAGGCATCTAACATCAATGACACGAACAAAGCTATCAATGCGGCGGCTGACAAGAATAAGATTCTGACTACACTGGATGATGTAAAAGCCTGCACACAGTCTGGCTACATGGTGGATTGTTTGGTGGTTAAGGCAATGTTGGAGGGATAATCTATGGCAATGAGTTCATTCTTAAATGTTAATGGATATGATTTTCCTTGCCCTGCTGTCGGTTTTTCATGGACGATATCTACCACGGTGAATGCAGGAAGAAACGCAAACAATGCAGTTATCGGTCAGAGAGTCGGACGAGATTTATATAAGCTGGATAATTTGAAATGGGTAGGACTGACACCAGAGCAAAGACAAATGATGTTAAAAGCAATAGAACCGTTCTATGTTCCTGTTACGTTTGAAGATATGAAAAATCCTGGCAACCCGATTACAATTACCATGTACCCAGGAGATAGAAAAGGTGTGCCACTATTTGTTGACAGGCTTACACATATGATAACCAAAGACGAGACTTTATCATTCAACCTTATAGATTGTGGGTGGTAGTATGCAGAACGTATCAAAAGCCTATAAGCAGTCCATGAAAGCCATAGGGCGTAACAGGGGATATATAAAAGCGACAATCGGTGTAATCAACTCACAAGCACAAAAGAACGTTACTGTAGATAATCGCACGTCTGTTACTTACTTTTCAGACGTGAAAAAGCCTTTTAACAATTACACGGTAGACAATGTATATGCTACAGCAGAGCAGGATTTTTCCAAAGTGGACGGCACAATGTACTTTTTACCACCGCAGAACAGCGGAGTTGATTACTATAATAATGGAATTGTGACAGCCGACATAAGAGGTTCTGTCTATATATCTTTTTCTGGTGTTACAGGGCTTGATATAAAGGGCTTAACAATAGACTGGGGAGAATATTACCCTGTTGATTTTACCGTCCAAAATGACAGTGTTACACGCTCTTACAGCGGTAATGATAAAAGCTATTGGGTGACGGAAGATGTATTCAACGGTACTTCCTATCTGATTATTACTCCTACCAAAATGGTGAATGGACAGGGCAGACTAAGGATATATCAGTTTTATTGCGGTATCGTCAATGCATTTAGTAACAAGGAAGTAAAGAAGTACAGCGGTAAGCAATATGTGTCTTCAATAACCGATACCATACCGTCTAACGATATATCATTGACGATAGACAATCAGAATCAATATTATTCTCCCGACAATCCAGACAGCGCACTTGCTTATATGGAAGTCGGACAGGAAGTAAAGATTCAATTCGGATATGATGTGTTAGGTAATGGCGAAATTGAATGGCTGCCAGAGGAAACAACGTACCTTAAAACATGGTCCGCAACCGATACGGAAGCCAAGTTTACGGCAACTGACAGATTTGATTACCTGACAGGTAAGTACTACCGTGGACTGTACAGAGAAAACGGGATAAGCCTATATGACCTTGCGATTGATGTGTTGAATGATGCAGGAATAACGGACGAAAGAGAATACTCAATTGACCCATATTTAAAGAATATCAAGGTACAGAATCCTATGCCAGCGGTAAAACACAGTGAAGCATTACAGATTATTGCCAATGCAGGGCGTTGCGTGCTATTTGAGGACAGGAACAGTAAAATCCATATGCAAGCGTCATTTATACCCGACATGACAGCAGAATCCAATGGAGAAACAGCGTATAGTCATGTATCTGATGTGCTGAACGGAGAGGACAAAGAAGCTTATGCGATATGCAGTTCTGATTTTTCCAAAGTGGACGGAACTGTATTTTTTATGCCTGTTGACAGCAATTACTTAAAGACTGGTTATATCAGTTCACAGATAGCAGATGCAAGCGGAACTTTTACAGAGAATCCAAAGATTACCATTAATCTTGAAGCGGCATTTGTAGCGTATGGATTGCAGATAGAGTTCAGGAACGTTGCGCCAGAGCAGTTTAAGGTAACGACATATTACCAAGATTTAGAGGTGGACAGCTACACGGTAGAGCAGGGCGGGGAACTGGAATATACCACATTTGAACAATTTAATCTGTTTGATAAAATGGCGTTAGAATTTACCAAAGCACAGCCGAACAGCAGAATCACAGTGGATAATATCACTGTCGGGGATGTCACTGACTACCATATCACAAGAAATGACATGACAGCAAGCCCTACAGCAGTAAGACAAAATAAAATCAAGGCTATCAGCGTAATTAAGACACAATACCGTAAATCAAGCGAGAATAAGGATATCTCGACAGAAGAGATTACCATTAGTCCTGCTAACAATGTGCATACGGTATACTTTCAAAATCCATGTTACGGACTGACTGCAGTAATTGATAACGGAACAGATGACGGTGGAAATCCGATTCCAAGCGCTATATCCGTACAGATTACAGACAGTAGCAGTTATTATGCGACTCTACAGTTTAGCGGTATGACGGAAGAAACGATTGTTAAGTATGTAATTAAAGGATATGAGTACGTTACCGAGGAAATAGGCTACACGGTCACACATAATGACAATGGGGATATTAAGACATGGAAAAATCCGTTAATCAGTACTACAGAATTAGCCAAAGACCTAGAGGAATGGCTTGCAAGCTATTATTTAGGGGATGTTGACTATCAGATAAAATGGCGTGGAGACCCAAGGACAGATGCTAACGACTTATATTATATGGAATTAAAAGACCGTGGAGAAACCATGATAAGGACGTACCAAAATGAGATAACATTTAATGGCGCATGGTCGGGAACAATGAAAGCAAGAAAGGCGGTGCTGTAATTGGCAATAACTAAAGTAACAGCGGCGGTTGCTGACGATACAACCGATTTAAAACATAGCAATTCAACATATACTGGAAGCCTTACAGCACCTAAAGAATCAGGTGATTATCCTGTCACGGTATCTGCCTATGATGATGCAGGAAATGTAACCATAGATAAATCAACTGTAGCGGAAGTAAGCCTATGGCATACTCCTAAGACTAACTGGACAATAAATGACCGATTCAATTATGTGGACTATAACCGTATTAAGAACAACCTGACTTATCTGCATGAACTAGCACAGGAAGTATATAAGCAGTTTTCAATTGTGGATATGGGCGCAGATATTGAAGATTATACTGGATGGTTTACGGCGGCGGCTTTTAATGCTTTTGAAAGCAACCTTGAAACGATTAATAAGAACATATTCACACAGGACTATGGCGTATCACAAAGATTCTTTGATAACGGACAGTTTATCAAATGGGATGAATTGAACCGTATAGAGTCGGCTACGTTGCAAATGAATGACCTTTTGGAGAGACAGAAAGCCACTCTCAGGAAATTGCCATTCAGACTGGGAGCATTTAGGGAGGTAAGAATATAAATGGCTATATCAAGCGTACAAGCAACAATCAAAGGTACTACATACAATCTGACTCTGAATAGCTCTACTGGATTGTATGAAGCAAGTGTTACAGCACCAAGTACCAGCTCATACAATAATAACAGCGGTCATTACTTCCCTGTAACGATTAAGGCTACAGACAGTGCAGGAAACAGTACCACGATCAACGATACTAACGCAACACTTGGCAATAAACTGAAATTACAGGTAAAAGAAACCACTGCACCAGCCATTGTAATTAGCTCTCCGACAGAAAGCCAAGTAACTAATAACACAAAGCCTACAGTTAATTTCACGGTTACAGATGCAGATAGCGGTGTTAATCCTAACAGTATCAGCATTACAGTTGACAGTGGAAGTGCTGTGACAAGTGGAATTACTAAGACAGCAATAACAAATGGATATTCATGCTCTTATGCGATTCCTACGGCTCTTACAGACGGAAACCACACTATCAAGGTAAATGCCAAGGACAATGACGGAAATGCCGCCACAGAGCGTACAGTAACGTTTAAGGTGGACGCAACGCCACCTACACTATCTGTATCTGCACCGACTAATAATCTTGTTACCAATAACGCATCTTGTGTAGTAACAGGCAAGACCAGTGATGTTACAACTGGAATTAAATCGGTTACAGTTAAGTTAAATGGCGGTACGGCTGCTAATGTCACAGTAGATTCAAGCGGTAATTTCAACACAACTATTACTCTTGCAGAGGGAGCGAATACAATTGTTATTACTGCCACAGATAACGGTGGTCTTTCTTCCAGTGTTACAAGAATTGTGACGTTAGATACAGAAGCACCTGTTATCAATTCTGTAGAAATCAGCCCGAACCCAGTAAGCACAGGAGAAGTATTTACAGTAACCGTTAAGGCTACAGACTAGGCGGTGATTATGGGTGTAGTAATAACAAATGTTACAATTTCCAAGAATCCAGTAAATACAAAGGAAGTATTTAAAATATCGGTTGCTGTCAAAGAGACAGTGACCGAACCTACAATGTATAGATTGCCCATGAGATTAGGACAAAACAAGGGAGGTATAAAATAATGGCAAAGGCAAATTTACCTGTCAATTTTAAAGACGATATATTAAAAGAAAATATGAACGGCAAGCGTAGATTCAACATGATTCAGAACAGTGACGGTACAGTCAGTTTTGATGATGTGACAGATTATACACAGGTCGGCAGTACATTCGGTGCGGCGCAGATTAATGCCACAAATGAAGCTGTAAATGATGCGGCAGATGCAAGCAAGATTATTGACAGCTTAGAAACGATAAAGGCGAATACGCAGTCTGGATATATTGCAGGGGCATTGGCAGTTAAAAAATTAAGTAGTAATTTAGCAAACAATATCGTTAGTGGTTATTCGGATACACCTATAGGCAACGGTAAATCAACAGCTACAGTATCAATAAAAATACCATCTGATAACTGTGTAATTATACTTGCACACCCCGAAGATACAAGAGCTACTACGACGTTAGAACTACCAACGGGTGCAACGTTGCTATTATCAGATATAACAAGTGCAACAGGTGTATATTACAGATGCAGATACTATGTAGTAAAAGTTACAGGAAGAGCTGGAGCTACTCTTGACTTCAATTTCACCTCAACGGGAACTAATAATTATCTGTATATCCGTTATGTAACAATTAATAGCAATGTCTCCACTGCAATGGCAAAAACAAGTTTTGAAAAAAATAACTTGTATGTAATAGTGAGAAATGTAGACTATAGGGCAATTTATCATGATTTTTATGGTGCTATTTATCAATATTACGACATGCCTTATACAACTACTTATTTTGTAATTTATCAAATGGCGAATATAACAGTGCTTAAAGCGTTAGAAGATAGTGAAAGAAATTTAAAAACAAGTGGAAATTATTCTGATGTTATTATTAAGTTAGAATAACTAAATTACTATTTAATTCCAAAAAAGAAAGGAGTCCTTAATATGGCTTTTTTAAGATTTTTAGATTCACAAAAATTAATAAAATGTACGGTAGTCCCGGAATCAGAACACGTAGTAACACTGAAATTCCATGATGCAGTTACCGTAGATAAAAGCGGTTTTGATTTGTTCCTTGATGAACAAGGAGAGCTGGACATTGGCGGCGATTCTTACCACAGATATAATACCGTTTACAGGAATGATGATACAACCGCAGAATATAACGGATATCAGCTTTCTAATGACGGTTCCGTTTATGAAGAACAGCCACAACCAACACCAGTTGAACCGACACTTGACGAACTGAAAGAGCAGAAGATTGCAGAAATGAACACTGCACAGCAGGAATCAATACAGAACGGTGTTGATGTTACATTATCAGATGGAACAGTTGAACATTTTACGTTGACTGATCACGATCAGACAAGCCTTATGGGATTGCAAGCCAAGGTCGCACAGGGAGAAACGCAGATACCGTGGCATACTTCAGATGTGAATGAACCATGTAAGTATTATTCCAATACTGATATGGCATTGATTACGGAAACAGCTATGCAGGCGGTTACATTTGCAGTTACGTATTTTAGGGATTTGCGTATCTATATCAATTCAATGGAAGATTCAACGTCCGTCCAGAATGTTACCTATGGCATGATAATCCCTAAAGAGTATCGTTCAGAAGTGCTTGCGGATATCTACGCAAGTAAAGGTATTGCGTAAGATTATAAAGCCACTTATCCTGTTTGCGATAGGTGGCTTCCTTTATGTCTGTATAGAGCTGTTATATCGTGGTCGTAGCCATTGGACAATGTTTATTCTTGGTGGTTTATGCTTCCTGTATGCAGGATATCAAAACGAGCATACAGACTGGGATTATCCGCTTATCCTGCAATCAATAAAGGTTGCGACAGTAATCACCCTGTTAGAGTTCTTATGCGGTCTTATCGTTAATATATGGTTAGGTTGGAATGTATGGGATTACAGCAATATGCCGTTGAATCTGTTAGGGCAGATATGCCTACCATTCAGCCTGTTATGGATAATTGTAGGAACGATTGCAATTATTCTTGACGATTATTTGCGGTACTGGATATTCAAAGAAGAAAAGCCACACTACAGATTGCTGTAATTTGTCGAATTTTACCGCAGAATATGTCGAACGTATTTTCTTGAATCCTTGCACTTATAGAAGTACAATAAACTTGTCCACAGTGATGTGGTGCTTCAAGTTCTGGCAGGGGCGGTATTGCTATTGGCGTGGCGTACCGTCCTGTAACCATACTACAAAACAAATGTTCTAATTTAGTTGACAGAATAGAACGTATATTCTATAATAATGTCATAACATTACGGACAGGGGTTGATTACATGAATCAGAGTTGTAGAGAGGGCAAGGATATGACAGGGGAAAATTTTAATGAAAAACAGTATTACAAAGGGAAAATAACAGAAATTATAAACAAATGTGAAAATTTGAATTATTTAGAAATTGCATACGAATTTCTGAAAAGATTGACATCAGACAAAAAAGACTAGGGCTTGCGCATTGCCCTAGTCTTTTTTTATTTCTCAGAAATCATGTCAATTAATAGTTCCAATTTAGCCCAACCGTCTGAATCAAGTCTTGCAAGAGCTGATATAAGTCTCTTCTTAAAATCAGTATCTTCCATATTTTCAACATCACCTAATAAATGTGCAATCTCAATGGACTTTTTAGGTTTAATAAACATTTCTCCAATTCCATCTCTAAACCAAGATTCATTAATTTTATTGCCGTTCCATGTTTCTAAACAAACAATTTTATAAATCTTATCGGTTACTGGTCTATCTCCCTTTTCCATCTGTGAAAGATAAGTTTGCGCTACACCTATTTTTTCTCCAAATTCAGTCTGATTCATATCCAATGCTGCTCTAAGTTGTTTCATTCTTTCGTTTATGCTTTCCATTTTTGTTTATCACCTCCTTGAAATTATATTATCATAAAAATATCACAAATGCAATAATTTTATATTGACTTAATATCACCAATGTGATAACATAATATTGCAAACGAAATAAAACAGAAGGAGGTGAATTGATATAAAAAGAATAAAAAAGTTTCTATTTAGACATTTTGTAAAAATTAAATATTTGCAAAGTATGATATTGATTCCATTCACTAAAGATGGAAAGAAGTACTTGCATATTTCAAGAATTTGTCAAAATGGAGTAATCGACGAAAAGACTTTCCTTGTAGAGCATCTGGTCAATGAAGATTACGAAATCACAGACCAGACGCTTAAAGAAGAGGAAAAATGGTGGTTTACATTACCTTAATCCAGTAAGTATAACCACATTCCTTGCATTCTGGTAACATTTCCCCTTGCTTTACGGTTATGATTCCTTTTTGACTTTGACCTCCGCATTGCAAGCAAACATAAGTACCAGAGCTAACATAGTCATATGTTTGAAATGTTTCAGAATTATTTTTATCCAATAATATCACCTCCTTTGAGGTGATTATACCACGGAAAGGAAGTGAATTGAATGAGTGAAAAGGAAAAGCAGATTGTTGAGAAGTTAAAAGATGCGATTCCTAAAATGTCGGATTTTGACAAGGGATATATCTTAGGAAAGACTGAGAACATGGCAGAGACTTCTAATAAGAAAGAGGTTTCCGATAACAAGGAATAATTTATTAAGAAAGGAGTTTTGATTTTGATTTACGACAAAATTAAGTTCCTGGCAAAGACGAAAAATATTCCTATTTATAAGATTGAACAGGAATGCGACCTTGCAAAAGGAAGTATTTGCAAATGGAATATAGTAAGCCCATCTGCAAAGAAATTGAAAGATGTAGCTGACGTGCTTGGAACTACGGTTGATGAATTATTGGAATAGGTGGTGAGCAAATTGGTTTATGAGATAATAAAAGAAATTTGCAATAAGAGGAAGATGCCAATATCTGAGTTGGAGAAAAGATGCGGATTTGGAAACGCTACTATTGACAAATGGAAAACAAACGTTCCGAGAGTAGATAATCTTGCATTGGTGGCAGATGAATTAAATGTAAGTATTGATTATTTACTTGGAAGAGAAGAAAAGAAAGAAGATGAAACAGGAACAGGATTTCTTAAAACTTTAGAAAGCATTGATATTACTTTAAAAAAGATTGAGAAGTTACTAGAAGAAAAACAATATGACACAATTACGAATATGTTGAATGGAAGAGAAATTATATTAAAAATAAAAGAAAAGCAAAAAGATATTCATTTTTAAAAAGGAAGTGAAAACACATTGAATGAGTTATTGAACGTAAACGCAGATAGTCAGACGGTATCTGCTAGAGAACTTCATGAAAAATTGAATATTGGAACGCAGTATACAAAGTGGTTTGAGAGAATGTGCGATTATGGATTCTCAGAAAATGAGGACTTCAAAGCTATTAGTCAAAAAAGACTAACAGCCCAGGGAAATGAAACAACATATATAGACCATGAAATATCATTGGACATGGCAAAGCATATTTGCATGATTCAGAGGACACCACAGGGTAAAGAAGTTCGCCAATACCTTATTGATTTGGAAAAAGCGTGGAACAGCCCAGAACAGGTATACGCAAGGGCACTGAAAATGGCAGATGCAGAGATTGCAAAACTAAAGGGTGATTGTGCATCACTAATAGCAGATAATCAGCGCATGAAGCCAAAAGAGATATTTGCTGATGCAGTTGCCACAAGTAAAACTTCTATATTAATAGGAGATTTAGCAAAACTGATTTGTCAGAACGGTTACCAGATAGGTCAGAAACGGTTATTTTCGTGGATGAGAGAAAACGGTTACTTAATTAAAAGCGGTTCTTCAATGAATATGCCTATCCAGAGATATGTTGAACAGGGGTTATTTGAAGTAAAAGAAAGCAATGTTCAAAATCCAGACGGTTCAGTGAGAATTACTAAGACTACGAAAGTAACAGGAAAAGGTCAGATTTACTTTGTAAATAAGTTTTTGGACATTAAGGGGGATGAAACATGAAAGTTTACGACTTAATAAAACAGCTTACTCGATTCCCTGCTGATGCGGAAGTGAGGTTTGATGCAAGGATTGAGACAGGCGTAAAGGTAAAGGAACTAATTGAAGCGATAGATACAGAATCTGCTTATGCCGAGGTTGAAGTCGAAGAAGAAGTTTCTATTACCGACATTGACTGGCTGAATAAAGATGTACTGATAAAACTGGAAAAGTGAGGTGTGAGGTATGTACGTTCCAGAGTTTGTATGTGGAGTGATTGCCACAATCTTAGTAGAAATCGGGTTAGCAGTATTATACACGGTTCTTCATGATAGAAAGAGGTAGCTTATGATTATAGCAAATGATTCAAAAGTGGATTTTATCGGCGAAGATACAGAAATGTGCCTTGACCTTGCGAATATCATTAGAGCACTACGGTTCAGATTTGGACAGCACTTTGATGAAGAAACAGCAGAAATGCTGATTGAACAGGCTGTAGAGGATTCTAAAAGAACAGAATCAGAGGTCATAGAGGATATGAAGCAGTTTCAAAAATCGGCTTCAAAGGGGCTTACAAAAGCAATGCTATTTAAATAGGAAGAAAGGGAAACAGATATGGGAAATTTTACAATTGAAGAAGTAGAAAAAATGTGTGAGGACTTAGGAGTTGGAGTCTTGATAAATGACGGTTATGTAGTCGGATTTGAAGTGGAAGAGGAATAACTATGTCGGATAACAGGCTGAGGAAAATTGAGAATGCCTTGTTCGATATGGGGATAGAACCTAGTATGCGTGGATTCTACTACATAGTGGAACTTACTGTTGGAAAGATAGTTAATCCGACTAGACCGTTGCAGGAAATGTATGATGAAATTGCATCTGAACATGGAATTACAGGCGGTTCGGTTCACAAAGTAGTAACTCGCACAGTAGCACTTGCGGACATAAGGACTCCTGCATACAAAAAGTATATCGGTAGCGAGTTCAAAACGAACAGCGGTTTTGTTTCCCTACTGGCATTCAACATCAGAAGGGAGCTGGAAGATGAACAGGATAACGCTATGCGGCAGGATGAATGAAAAACCTAAATACAGCCACACTGTAGGCAAAATCCGATTCTACAGCTTTCAAATGATTGTTAGAAGGCTAAGCGGATATGAGGACATTATTCCATGTATCGCAGAACAAGGGATTGCAAATCAGATTCAAAACGGAACTGTTCATAAAATAACAGGTGCTATCCATAGTAGACAGGTGTTTGACGGAAAACGGACGCACTTAGAGTTATTTGTCCATGTAGAATCTATATCAATGGTATTTGAAGCAGATGGAAACCACACAGAAATAACAGGTGTTATCGTCAAAAAACCAGTGTTCAGGCAGACCCAAAGCGGAAGATATATAGCAGAGTTGCTAGTGGTATCTACTCGGAAGAATGGGAAAACGGATTGTATACCGTGTATCGTGTGGTCAACAAATGCTTTATTCGCAAAGAAAATAGCAACAGGGCAGAAAGTTACTATCAAAGGAAGATTCCAGTCAAGGCAGTATGAAAAAGACGGACTGAATAAGACAGTTTATGAACTGTCTGGGAATGAATTAGGAGAGTGAGAACGTGACAGTATATGAATTAATACAGGAATTGGCAAAATACGAAGGAGACACAGAAGTCGAATTTCATGTAAAAGCTGAATTTTCAACTGATGTAGAAGCTAAATTTGACAGAGAAGATGAAAATGATAAGCAGGAAGTAACTGTAGATGCTGAATTTGATGAAGATGTTGATTTTTATGACATTGATGATTATAGCGGCAGCAGCTACAATCCAAGAGTTGTTATAAATTTTGAATATTAGGGGGCTAGATATGGAAGATTTAATTAAAAGTAAATCCTGCGATACAGTCACTATTTCGCAGGAACGGTATGAGCAGTTAGTCGCTTTAGAGAGCAGAGTTGATGCGGCGGTTGACTATATCGTTAATACGGACTTTTGCAATATAAAGACCGCATTAAGAATCATGGGATTTTATAAAGAAGCAAACAAGCAGGAAGAGAAAGAAAAGAAACTGTTTGATTCATCAAAAGGAAAGGAGTTTGACTATGTGTGAGGTAATTAGATTAAAGAAGCTGATTCTTGAAAATTTCATGATGTATGCACAGGCAGAATTTAATTTTACAGAATTGACAAGGATTATGGGTAAGAATGGCAAGGGCAAGTCCAGTATCGCGAGTTCATACAAATGGCTGCTTTTCAACTGTGACTATGAATTAAATGACAATCCAGTGGTCAGAAGAACGGTTGACGGTAAAAGCGTAGACGATATGGACACGGCAGTTACGGCAGTACTGGATATTGACGGTAAGGAAGTTACAGCAAGGAAAGTGCAGAAGCGTACATACAGTAAGGACGGTAGCAGTTATAAAGACGATAACAAGTATTTTATCAATGATGTTCCCAAGACTCTTAGAGATTTTAATGAGTACTTTGAAATCGACATTGCTACATGGAAGATGTGCAGTAACATCAATGCATTTCTTGATAAAAAACCGTCTGAAATGAGAGAATTTTTATTCTCACAGGTTGGAAATATCACAGATTTGGAGATTGCACAGGGGAATGAGGATTTATCCGAATTGGCTAGTTTACTGGAAAAGTACACAGCAGAGGAACTTTCTGCTATGAACAAGGCTACTAAGGCAAAGGTTACTAAGGAAATCCCTGTTATTTGCGGTCGAATTAAGGAAAAAGAGCGTGATATTCAGATTAAATCCGACATTGACACAGCAGAACTGGAATTACAGAAAAATGCATTGCAGGAACAGCTTGAACAGAACCTTTACAAGCAGACTGGAAATGAAAACTTACTGGCAGAGTACGACAAGGCTACGCAGGATATTCTTGAATTGCATCATAAATTATCTGAAATGCAGAACACAGCTAACAGTGAGTTAGAAGCACAAAGAGCAGAACTTAGAGCAACTATGATGAATAAGAGCGTTGCGATCAACAATCTGAAATCCAGTATCAGAATTTCGGAGAATGAAATTTCCAATAGTAATAAGAAGATTACAGAACTGACAGAGGAAAAGGAAAGACTGGGGAATGCATGGAAAACAGTCAAGGCAGAGAAATTTGACTCAAATACAGCTATCTGCCCAACCTGTCACAGAGAGTTGCCGGAAGAAGATGTTAAAAACCTCATGGAAACCTTTGAAAAAACAAAGGCTGACAGAATCAGTAAGATTGAGACAGACGGAAAAGCGGCAAGAAAAGATATTAAAGAAGAACAGGCGTTATTAAAAGATAAAGAACAGGCGTTATCTGATTTGAATGAAAATCTGAACACTGTAAATAAAGAGTACGCTGAAATGACCGCCAAGTTAGAATCTATCCCACAGTACGTTGATATACACGACAGGGAAGATTACAAGGCTGTACAGGCTGAAATTGTCCGTAAGGAAGAATTATTGAAGCAGTCTACATCACTGTCAGATATCAAGAAATCTTTGAAACTGGAAGAATCTGAAATCAGAGCGCAGTTAGCAGAGGTTGAAAAGAAAATAGCTTCTACAAACACGGAATCTGATGAAGAAAGACTGGAAGAACTTAGAAATCAGAAAACAGACTTGGAACAGACGAAAACGGATGCAGAAAAAATACTTGCCCTGTTAGACCAGTTAGACAGAGCAAAGAATGAAGCCTTGACAGATGCGGTCAATAACAACTTCTCATTAGTTAAATGGCAGTTATTTGACACAGCTAAGAACGGTAATTATAAATCTGTTTGCATACCTACTGTAGAGGGTAAATCAATTCTTACAACTATGAGTAATAAGGGTAACAGGATTTTAGGCAGAGTTGATATCTGCAATTCAATTCAGAAAATGTGTGGAATCAGCACACCAGTGTTCCTTGATGATTCGGAGTCACTCGACGATGATAACCAGGCAAAGGTTGCTGAAATGGTTGATTCACAGTTAATTATGCTGATTGTGAACGAAAATGAAAAATTAGAGGTGGTTTAAATGGAAAGACTGACAATGACAAGTGATAGAGGCGGTGTGGCATTTACTTTTGATTTAGAAGTAGAAGCTACACCACAGGAAATGGTAAAAATTTTGCGCCTTGCAGAAAAATTAAAATATTACGAGGATGCAGAGGAACAGGGCAGATTATTAGTTCTTCCGTGCAAAATTGGAGACAGACTGTATTGGATTGATGATGAGGACGATGATGGGAACAAAGGACTTTGCATTAAACAGTACAATGAGGGCGAAAAAGTACAAGCTATTGGAATTGACAAAGACGGTGACATATTTGTAATGCTTGGAATTGATAAATTTTTTACAGCTCCAGATACAATCGGTTCTCGATATGCACTTCTTACACTAGAAGACGCAAATAAGATGTTAGCAGAAATGAAGAAGAATGAAAGTGAGGAATAATTATGGCAGATACAAAACAGGCATTAGCAGAGAAAAAAGAATTTACAACATCATTAAGCCAGTGGTCGAATGAAATCACAGGACTTATCGCAAGAGATTATGAATCTTGCGGGGTTAAATTTGATGATTACGCAAAAAAATGCGCAATGGAAGCAATGTCCAGTATTTATACATTGGTTAAAAACGACCCTAAATCAGACATGAAAAAGTTAGATACTAGCAATTTGCGACAGATCGTAGAGCATTGCGCAAGCCTTAAACTGAATCCGAGTGCATTTCCAAGAGAATGCTACTTCCAGTTAAGAAATGTAAAAGTCGGCAAAGGAGAAGATGGTAAGGATATTTGGCAAAAGCAGGTAGAAATGGGCATTGAGGGAGCAGGATATGACTCTTTGCTTTCTAACTACGGTAAGGATGTAAAACAAGTGTACCCTTATTGGATTATAAAAGAGGGAGATATTTATGTAGCACCAAAACATAAAGGATTGGAAATAACACCGCCAGAATGGGAAGAAAAAGGACTTTCTGATAAGGCTATAAAAGTTGTGTACCCTGTGAAATTAGTTGACGGTTCTGTTACATACCTTATTGCAGACAGAGATGGAGTGAAAGTTAATCTTTTGGCACATGTAAAGCAAAACATGCAGAATGCTACATTTGGCATTTGTGCTGACAGATACAACGCTACACCGAAGCAGTTAGAGGAAATTAAGGTAAAAAAAGAAGAAATTCTGAATGCTTTAAGAAAGTGCAAGACAGTTGATGAAATGCTGGAATGTGATATTGCAAGACCATTTATCAGCGGCGCATGGTTAGATACACCAGAAAGCATGATTCAGAGGAAAATGTGTAACAATGCAACACGTAAATATCCTAAGAATTATGACCCTATGGCAAGACAGGCGCAGATTGAAATGGATGAAGTTTATCAGTTGGCACAGGAAGAAATCGAAGAGAACGCTAATTCAGTAGACTTTGACGAAGCTATAGAAGCACAGGCAACGGAGGTACAGGATGAGAGTAATTAGTCAGGACGGAACAATAGATATTCCTTATGATTCTGTTACTTTAGAAGAATCATATGTTGGAATATATGGAGATGGATTAGACAGATGGGAGATTGTAGCATACTTTGCTTTACATGAGAGACCTAAATGTATAGCACTTTATAGTTCGGAGGAAAAAGCAAAGAAAGCTATGGAAATGCTTAGAGAAACATATATCGGTATGCCTATCGTAATGCAGAATGTTGATGTTTCAGAAAATATGGCGAAGGAATTTGAAAGATTAAAGAAATGCGGTATTGTGGTGCAAGCAGATAATCAACCGTCAAAAGTAGAATATATTAACAATGCTGTTTTCCAGTTTCCAGAAGATAGTGAGGTGTAAATCATGAGTGAAAAATATTTGAGTATCATAACAAATTTTGGATGCCACGGGAAATGCCCATATTGCATTACCAAAACAAACAATATAGCAGTTCCCAAAACTACTATTGATGGATTGAAAAATTTGTATGGATATTTGCATCCTGTAAAGAAATACAATATAGTTTCTGTTTCTGGCGGCGGCGACCCTTTATTCCAATATGAAAAAAACGTTGAGTGGTACAGAACTTTATTTAAGATTTTGGACGGTATTCCACTTGAAATGCATACAAGCTACATGACGGATGAAACTACATTCCCTTTTTATAATTGCAAAAGAGTCGTATATCATCCGAACAGTTTTTCACAGTTACAGCATATTCACAGGACTGGTAACGAAAAGGTTAGAGTAGTCTATGTAGTAACAGAAGACTTTACGTTTGAAACGATAATGAACATAGCCTTGTTTGTGTCACAAAGCAAAGATATTGACGAATTGAGTTTTAGACAACTCGTAAAACCAGATTATGAGACTACAGATTACTGGCAAGATTTTCTTGAATTAGGTCACGAGAAACTCTGGTATTACATCAAACAGTGCGATTACAACGACTATTATGCGGAGAATAAAATCTATTATCGGTTTTCAGATATTGGGAAAGAGGTTGAATCATGAGATTACGCTGTCTAGCATCAGGCAGTAGCGGTAACTGCTATATCCTAACCGATTCCAACGGTAAATCCCTTATTCTTGACTGTGGTGTGCCAATTATGGAGATTAAGAAAGGTTTGAATTGGAACATAAGGGGGATATCGGGAGTGATTATAAGTCACTCCCATGGTTAGGCGACCACAGCAAAAGCGCAGACGCAATAGAGAAAATGGGAATCCCAGTATGGAAACCATATGAAGAAGAAAATCCGAAGATGCAGAAATACGACAGTTTCACAATCCAGTGTTTCCAGTTGCCACATAACGGAACTACCAATTACGGATTTTACATTAAGGCAGACGGACAGAAGCTATTATACATGACCGACATGGAGTATTGCCCTTACAGTTTTAGGAAACAGGCGGTAGATCACATGCTGATTGAGTGCAACTACATAGCGGATATGGTGGACAGGGATATTCCCAATTACGAACACAAGATTCTAGGGCATTGCGAACTGGAAACTTGCAAAGGGATTGTAGAAACAAATAAGTCAGATGCATTGCAGAACGTCATATTATGCCACACAGCGAAAGAAACTTGCGATAAGGATAGAATTATTGAAGAGATTAAGAAAATCGTTCCTAGTGCAAATGTGAGCGTTGCACAGGGCGGTATGGAATGGGAACTTAGAAATGCGGATGAATGTCCGTTTTAGGAGAAAGTGAGGGATTAAATCAATGAAATTGTATTTTTATACACTGAAAGAACCATATAATGGTAAACTATTTATTCAGTTTGAAGAGTGTGAAGCTGACGAGAAGCCCAAGACTTATTTGCTGCATGTACGCCCTAGAGATTTTTATTGTAGAAAAATAAGTAAAGAATATATTGGTAAACGAATGGAGGACACTGTTATATTGCTTGAAAAAGATGATTTTCTTGCTAGAAGTATTTTCACTGAAACAATTAATAAAAAAATATCTGATGAAGAAAAACGGGTGAAATGGTTAAGAGAACAGTTAGAAGCAGTAGAGAAAGGAGACATACAATGAACAGTGTAGATATATCAGGAAGAATGACAAGAGAGCCAGAAGTAAGATATGCGGCAGATAAGCCATTTGCAAAATTCTGCCTTACAGTAAATCGCAGATTCAAACAGGACGGACAGGCAAATGCAGATTTTATCAACTGTACAGCATTTGGAAAAATGGCTGAATTTGTGGAAAAATACGGTAGAAAAGGCGTAAAGTTTGAGGTTCACGGTAGATGGCAGACTGGAAGCTATAAGAACAAGGATGGTAATACCATTTACACAAATGATTGTATGGTGGAGTCTATCGAGTTTGCAGAAAGCAAGAGCAGTAGCGGTGAACAGGAAAACGGTAGTGCGGTTCCAAGCGGAGATACATTTATGGATATTCCATCTGGAATAGATGAAAAATTACCATTTGATTAAAAAGGGAGCGTGATTTATTTTGCAGAATCAAAGACAGAGATATGCGATAGAATCAAAGAACCGTAAACGGTTACTGGAAGTAAACCCTAGCCTTACGGATGAAAGCGGTATCTATTTTCTGACAAGAACTGATGAAAACGGCTTTCGATACGCTTATATCGGACAGGCAGTACATATTTTGCAAAGACTTGCACAACATCTTGTAGGGTATCAGCATATAGACCTTAGTCTAAAAAAACATGGGTTATACGCTGATGATAACCCTAACGGTTGGAAAATCGGGTTTCTGAATTTCCCGATATCAGAACTGGATAAGCAGGAACAGCACTATATTAAAGCCTATGCCGATTATGGCTATCAGTTGCGTAACAAGACAAGCGGTAGCCAGGGAGAGGGAAAAGCCAAGATTGATGAATACAGACCTACTAAGGGTTATCGTGACGGTATTAGACAAGGCAGAAAGAACCTTGCAAGGGAATTATCCAGTATTGCAGAAAAACACCTTGAAATCCGTTTGAAGCCGGAAAAACAGGGTAACAAAGTTTCTGAAAAGCAGTATGAGAAGTTTATGGCTTTGATTTCTGAAAATACATATGAGGAGAGCGATTAAATGGCAGAAAGGAGCAGTAATGGAGAGATTAACAAACAGAAAATATGGAGAAAATTCTTGCGCAGGAGTAAAAATTCCATATAGCACGTATTGCATTGGATGCATTACCAGCGGTTGCAATTGCGGAATTGTTGAAGATATGGTTAAAAAACTTGCTGATTATGAGAATTTAGAGGAACAGGGCAGACTTATCAAGTTGCCTTGTAAAGTGGGAGATGCAGTTTATTGTATTTTCAACAGATACACTAAATGCACATTTAGCAATGAGGAATTTGACGAATATAGTTGCCAAGGGTGCGAGTATGAGTGTGACAGCAAAAAAGAAAATTATGTGCAAGGCATGAGAGCATATAGCCTTGATTGGATTGTAACAAATTTGAAGAATTTTGGTAAAACCGTATTTCTCACAAAATCCGAAGCCGAAGCAAAACTGAAAGAATTGAGGTATGACAATGATTGATTGTAATATTTGCAAGTATAAAGAAGATTATGGTTATTGTATAGATTGCAAACATGGAGAGTTGTTCGAGAGAAAAAATGTGTCAGAACCTAAAAAAACATCATTTGGTAGTAACGGAAGAGAATATTGCGGACATTGTGGTTATTTGTGTGAATATGCCAGAGGATATAAAAAGTTTTATTGTATTAGGTGCGGCGGACTTAATTTAAGAAGTTGAAAGAATTGAGAGGTGGAGAAAATGGCTCAGTGGAATAAAAATACAGTACCCAAATGTAAGAATAAAAATTGTTCAGATGAAGTTTTGACAACGGTAGAACGCATAGGATATGGTGGAAAACTTTATAGGAGAGTGATTAAGGCGGTGTACTTCCCATACCATCGTTGCACTGTTGAAGATATGGGATGGAATATCTGTGATGGTGTTCCTGATGATTGGGAATATTCAGAAGAGGATGATTCATATTGGATTCCACAAGGTTGGTATGAGGTGTGCGATTATTCACCCGATGACTATTCATATTTTACCATTGACGACAAGGTAATAGCGTGGATGAAGTTGCCTAAACCATATGAACCAAGAGTTGAAGAGTTTGGAGGTGGAGAAAATGAGTAAGATTCTTGAAAGTGTAAACAAGCGTGACTTTGATAGAAGAATATCGGAAGTTTTTGAAATGCTTGAGGAAAAACAACTCTACGGAACTATCAGTTTGATAAAAGATTTGAAATATTACCTTGACTTAGCCACAAAGGAAAAGGCACACGACTGTAACTGCCAGCGCGACAGCAATTCAAGAGATAATGAGCCTTGTTGCGGATGTGATAGCAAACAAACCAATGCCGACAGGATAAGGAATATGTCGGATGAAGAGTTGGCAGAGTTCATGAACGAAAACACAAGTTACTATTATTGCGGTGTTCGGTGTAAAGATAGACCTAAATCTCCAACCAAAAGCAGTTGCAATTTTAGGTGGCTTGAATGGCTTCAATCAGAAGCGGAATAGGAGAGAGCATGGAAGATAGATATTTATTCAAGGCTAAGAGACTTGATAACGGAGAATGGGTGCAAGGATATTATGTTAAAGGCTTAGATGTGTTTACGAATTGTGAAGAAGCACACATAATATTTGAACCTAACACAATGTTTTATTCTAGTGGAGAGACAGACGGATGGTACAAAGTAGACCCAACCACAATCTGCCAATGCACAGGCTTGAAAGACAAGAACGGTAATCTGATTTGGGAGAATGATATTGTAAAAGATGGACACGGAAATCTTTATAAAGCTTTTTGGCAGAATAACTATTATCAGTTCTCCTGGATTTGCGTCAAAACAGATGTATTTTCAATCGGTGCAAAGTGGGATTTATGGAGCTTTAAGAGTTTTGAAATTGAGGTTATCGGCAACATATTTGACAATCCAGACCTTTTGAAATAATTAAGACAAAGAACTTGAAGTAAGGAAGTGATTAGTACGGCAGAGAGACGAATGTTTTCAAAAAAGATAACAGAAAGTGATGCGTTTCTGGAAATGCCAAGCAGTACGCAGATGTTATACTTTCACTTTTGCATGAATGCGGACGATGACGGATTTGTGAACAACCCGAAGAAGATTCAACGGATGTGCGGTGCTTCTGACGATGATTTTAGACTGTTGATTGCGAAGTCATTTGTACTGACATTCGACAGCGGAATCATAGTGATAAAGCACTGGAAGATGCATAACTACATACAATCTGACCGATACGTGCCGACTGATTACGTTGAGGAAAAATCCATGTTGGGATTGAAAAAGAATAAGGCATACACGTTTGATGAATCTAAAATGGTTACAAGGTGCATACAGGATTCCAAGAAGAAAGAGAAAAAGACTGCTTATAATAGGAACAGCTTTAATTGTAAAGAACAGAACAATTACGATTATGGCAAGATAGAGAAAGGCTTGGGAATAACATGAATCTGATAAATTTTACGGATGAAGAAGAAAAAAAAGATAAAGAGAGGTAGAAGTTAATGAGCAGAATTAAAGGCTATAGAGCGGAAGAAGTCGCACTATATGAAAAGCAAAGACTTATTAGCGATTATGAAGTTTGCAAGTGTAATTTAGTTAAAATCAGACAGCGTGAAAAAGAAATTTCAGATATACTACTTAATTACAATTCAAAGATATTAAAGTACAGGATGGAAAGCGTAAACAGAATTCTTGACTTCATAAAAAGTGAATATAGGGCAGGCAGAATTTGCGACCTTGAAACTCTATTGTGTCACTGTCAAAACAAACTGAATGGCAACATTGACGGAACGGAATTAGACCTTGACAAGCATTTAAGAGGAGTTCCCTTTGAGAAAGTGGGTGATTCAGAGTGAAAAGAAATGATTGCATAGAGGTATTAGACCACTTAAAAGAAAAGCTGAAAGAAAAAGATATAATTGCCGTACAGGATAGCGAAGATGATTATAAATGTCCTGTATGCGGTCAGATTTTTACAGGTGAAGATATTATTAAATACTCTTACAAGTGGTGCTATAACTGCGGTCAGAGAGTAGATTTTACTCTTCCAAGAAACAGATTTAACTAACTAAAAATGATTATTTAAAATCGGTATAAGAGACAAGAAAGTGAGGTAAAAATGGAAGAGGAAGTAAAAGAACAGATTAAGGCAATGCTTTTGTTATTAGCAAATACGCTACAGAATAATCGCGTAAGCATGGCAACTGACACAAAAGGGAATCTATATTTCTTTGATACAGATACTTTTTTAAAAAATCGAGAATACAGCGGACTAAGAGTAAACGTACAAGAATTGGTGTGTAGTAACGATGTAGTCTGCACAGAACCACTATAAGGAGTTTATAAAATGATAGTCCATTGTTTATTTGAACAGTCAGGCACATTCAAGAATGTATTTAAGAAATACGGAATACAGGCTTACGATTATGATATTCAGAATGAATTTAACGAAACCGACTATTTTACTGACCTTTTTGAAGAGATAGAGCGGGGGTATCAAGGTGAGCCGAGTTTGTTTGATAAGATAAGTACTGATGATTTGATATTTGCATTTTTCCCTTGTGTGAGATTTGAAGACCAGATAATGTTGCATTTCAGATGCCAGTGCAGCACACAGCGGAATTGGAGTGAAGAGCAGAAATTAGAATACACAATTAAAATGCAAGAAGAATTGACAGAGTTGTATCTTTTGATTTCTAAAATGACTATTGTTTGTTTGCGAAAAGGCTTGCATATGATAATAGAAAATCCGTATTCAGCACAACATTATTTAAAGCAATATTGGTGTATTCGACCTAAATTGATAGATAAAGACCGAACAAAAAACGGAGATTCTATGAAGAAACCGACACAATTTTTCTTTATTAACTGCGAACCGAAAAATAACTTTATTTTTGAGCCACTTGATTATGTCGAAGCTATAAGTTTTAAGAAATTAAAAGGTAATGAGAATGCGAGTCGAAAAACAGCAAGGTCAATGATACATCCACAATACGCAGATAGATTTATAAGACAGTATATATTAGACGAAAAATACTGGAAATAAGGAGTTGATAAAATGGCAAGAGATAAAGGATTTGAACAGCGTATGCAGGGCATGGTCTACGCTTGCAGACTTGCCCAGGAACATGGAATAGATGCACTTGTAAAGACCGTAAAATAACGTGGTGTGACGAAAGTAGACATAACTGCATCGGATAAACAGTTAAATGATATGTGGGGCGCTCTGTCTGATAATGTCGGACAGAACATGCTTACTACGGTTGTATGGGTTTTACATGATGCTTTTGGATTTGGACAGAAGAGGTTACAGCAATTTATGACAGAATTTGACAAGGCTACAGCTAATCTTATGAGCCTTGGCTACATGGGTGAGCATTATTTGACACTGGAAGATTATGCGGTGGAGTTAAATCAGAAGTATAACTTGGGACTGGACGTAATCAAGGCAACACTTGCAACGGATATGGCAGATAAACAGGATGCAAGAGTTGGGAAGGTTGACAAGGTAACAGGTATCATTAATGCGCTTAGACTGGCAGGACATGAAGATGCGGCAGCGTATTTGGAGGACTGGTCGGAAGAAAGTGAGGAAAACAATGAGACTGATTGATGCAGACGCACTAAAGAAAGATTTAAAATCGGTTACTTTAAGCAATGGAACTTTAGTAAATACAAATGCAGTATTGTATTTGCTAGAAGAATATCCGATGGCTTATGATGCAGAAAAGGTTGTGGAACAGTTGGAGAAGAGAATACAGACGCATGAACGTTGTATTGAATATGAAAAGAAAAACGGAACGATAACAGAAGAATTTCAGCAAAGAAAAGCTGTTGAAGTGCTGAAAGAAGCAATCGAGATTGTGAAAGGCGGTGGAATGAATGACGGAGAATGAAGCAATTGAAGCAATGCAGTTTGATTTTAAAATAGGCGGTGAAATACATTCTCAGGTATTGCGCAATGCTGTTGATGTTGCAATACAGGCACTTGAAACAGTACAGAAATACAAAGACCTTGAAGCTGAACTATCTAAGCGAAATCTGACAATCGACCATATCCGAGAATATATGGAATTTGAGGACGAATGTATTAAAAAGGGATTTACTTTCGATTCCCTATTATCGGCTAGAAGTAAAATGGAAGCAAGAAAACCAGTGGTAGAAGAAAATAAGTTATTTCATACTAGATACTATCATTGCCCTATTTGCAGTGGAAATTTAATAATAGGTGATTTTCTGTTTAAATATTGTAGAATGTGCGGTCAGAGAATCGACTGGGAGGTGCGAAAATGAATGATGCATGGAAAGCTGTACTGACTGTGATTGTTCTGCTTGTTGCAATGATGATTGATAGTAAGTGCGATAGTGAGTATTAGACAAAATATGGATTTGGCACAGAAAGGAACAATGAAATGGGAGTGTGTTTAACAAGTAAAAAATCTGATTATTCATTTGATATGGGATATATCGGTTTTAATAATTTAAGAGCCAATATCGCAAGTGCTTGTGATAAAGAATTAGGAGAAGTGTATGCCAATACGAGCATGGCTATATTAGATTCAAAAAAATACAACGATCGAATAAATAGTATTTTAGCAGATGATCGCTTTAAAAATGAGGATGAAGATATTGCTGACTTTCTATTTCAATCTGATTGTGAAGGAAAGTGCGGATATAAGACTTGTGAAAAGATATATAACCTTATCAAAGACATTGATTTTACTGGTAAAATATTTACGTATGCAGCATATTCAGATGGAAAAGATTATGAACATTTAAAACTTTTTCTTAAAGAATGTTATAAAAAACGAAGAATGATGATTTGGTATCAAACTGAAATTTAAGGAGTAACGCTTATGAAGAGTGACATAGTATCTTTTGAGTTTGTAAGAATCAATCGTGCCAGAGGTAAAATATGCAAATGCAATCCACCACATTATGAAGTAGATACCACCAACAGGATAGTTACTTGCAGCGATTGCGGAGCGGTTATTGATGCATTTGACGCACTTGTACATTTGGCAGAAATGCATGAGGATATTGAGGAAACGCAACAAAGAATGTTATCTAAGGCGCAGAGTTATGCTAAGCTGGCAGATGAGGAATTTCAAAGAATGAGAAGGAATAAAGTTTTTAGGGATATGGAAAGTAACTATCGTAATGGTTTGTTTCCAATGTGTCCCAAGTGCATGCAAGCGTTTGATCCTGTACATATACAGGGTTGGACAAGAGGTAATTAGTGGATTCGTCATAGAATAAGGATTTAGGAGGAATCGGTTATGAAAACCTGTTGGGTATGTAATAGGCGATCTGTAACGCAAGAATTTGTATGGGAAAATGGGAAATGGCGGTTTAAGGAAAGATGTATCAATCCATGTTGCAGAAAATATAACCCATATATACAGTACAGAATTAACTTTTAGCAGAGGTAAGAGAATATGAATATGAGAAGTATTTATGCAAATCCATATAAGTATGCTTGTAAGTGTGATATTCCTATTGAACTTGCAAAAATAGCATGTCTGAAACAACGGCATTTTATTAAAGAGCAGCAAAAACACCCTATGTATTGTCCTATATGTAAATCAAAAAATATGAATTTTGAAAGCGGTTCTTATGAGGAAGGATATGGAGATTTCATTGAATGCGAGGACTGTGGAGAAACATTTGATTGCAATCAAGTTCCTAACGTAGAATACGCAAGTCTTACAGGATGGGAAGATTTTGATGCGGTTTTGTATTTCAGTAATACAGATAACAAATCTGAAGGTTGGAGAGAAGCTTGTGGTGCTGAAACACATGAAGAATGGTTGGAATTTGCCACAAAAATGATTATTGGTCGAAGAAAGTTAAACTAAGGATTTTAGGAGGAAAAAAATAAATCATGGAAATGTACAGAGATGGAATTGAAATTTGTATCTTACCAAAGACCGCTAAATGTTGTGCAGATGATGATGAACGAAGCCCACTTGATATAAACAGATGTCCAATGGGAGAAAGTTACTGTTCTGGAGATTGTGACTATTACACAGAATAAGGATTTATATATTATGAAAATAAAGTACATGTGGGAGGTAAATACATGGCGAGAACATATATCGAAACACTACATATAATTAATAATTTGGGAAATGGAACGGTTTTAATAGATGGTATGACAGAAGAAGACTTATTGAATATTACGACAGCTCTCGAAAAACAAATACCAGTATCAAGAGTAATAATCGAAGGTCGATATTTTGCCCTAAGTGCAAGAACCTTATGAAATATCCGGGCTATTGCGGATGCGGTCAGAAAGTATATTAGGAATTTTGAAAAGGAAAGATATGTTATGAATAAACAGATTATATGTCATGGAAAGACTCGATTAATGGCACTATACACAAGAGAAAAAGTGGCTGCTGATATGTATAAATCTGCAAAAAGCGATATAGAAAGAGAATATTATACGCACGAATTGGAAGATATCAGAACAGAGATAAACAATATGACTGTATGCGATTAAATAAGGATTTACGGAGGTAGAAAAGATGATCCGAAAAGGAGATAAAGTCATTATGAATGGCAAATATTATGTGTCAGAGAAAAATAAAGACAAGGAATTTATTATAACAACCGAACCAACAGAGGTATGTGGGACATTATCCGTCTGGCTTGAGGGATTTAGAGGTTGTTATGCGGTTGATGGATTAACGAAAGTTGGTTCATTGAACTGAAATTTAAGAGATAATTTTATGGAATCAGAAAAACAGGATATTAATTGCAAGAAGTGTGGTAAATACATTCTGACAGAGCGTAGAGGTCAGGACGGGAAAATACGTTGCATTAAAGGCAGTTATGAAAATGGCGTTTATTATGGTATTGAGGATGCATTTTACTGTAATGAATGCGCAGAAATAAAATAGAAAAGGAGTGAACTAATAAGTGCGTTTTTCACAGCTTACAAGACCAGAACTTGAAAGCATCATTGAAAACGCAAATTTTACAGAAGAAGAGTTGACAGTGTTTAAAATGCTGACAAAAGGAAAGACTATTACAGAAATAGCACAAAAGACAAATGCGTGTAATCGCACAGTTAGCCGAAGAATTGAAAAAATAAAATCAAAAATACATAGAATCGGAGGTTTGTCTATATGACAGTTGTGCTTACACAGAATGGTAAAGAAATTAATCCAGAAGATGTAATTTTGCCACAGGAAGTGCTAAAGCTGATTGCAGAGCTGATTAATTGACGAAAAATTGATAATAGTGTAGAATGCGTCATGTAGTAAATATGGCGCATTCTTTTATATCTGATGGAGGAATAAGGATGGAATGTGTCGCATATATGCGTGTTTCCACAGAGAAACAGGCAGAAGAGGGAAACGGATTAGACAGTCAAAGGAGAGATATTGAGAACTATTGTAGAAAAAATGAGCTGTTTATTACAGATTGGTACATTGATGATGGGTATACTGGCGCAAATATGGATAGACCAGAATTGCAACGGCTTGTATCAGACTGTGAGCGTAAGCGTGTAGGCTATGTTGTTGCTTTCAAACTGGACAGAATATCACGTAGCATGGTGGACGGCATTTACTTGATTGAAAGAGTATTTCTTAAAAATAATGTGGAGTTTAAATGTGTACATGATAGTATCAGCTATGATAATCCTATGGAGCAGGCTTATACGCAGATGATGGCGGTATTTGCACAACTTGACAAGAATACAATGTTATTGCGTATGCGTGGCGGTATGTTGGAACGTGTCAAACAAGGCTACTGGATGGGCGGTGGGAATCTTCCATACTGCTATACATACAGCAAAGATACAGGAACACTTATACCAATTCCAGAACGCAAGGAACAGGCAAACAAAGCAATGGATTTATTCTTGCAAGGATATTCGGATGTAAAAATCCGTGATATGTTAGGATTTAAAAGCGAATTTGTTGTGAAACAGGTACTTACAAGCCCTGTAAACATTGGAATGATACCGTATAAGGGGAATATCTATCAGGGATTGCATGAACCTATATTTAATAAGGAAGTGTTTGAAAAAGCCCAACAATTCAGAGCAATAAGGAAAAACAAAAGGGCAAGTTGCCATAATATTCAAACTAACTTATTGACAGGTTTATGCTATTGTGGAATCTGTGGATGCGCTATGAGATATCAAAAGTGGACGCATGGAAAGCATAAGATTTACTGTTGCTCCAGGAATAAGGACTTGCATTATCTTCCTAACCACAATCCAAACTGTAATAACACCTTGGAATGGGCTTCGGATATTGAAAAAGCTGTAGAGGACGAAATACTTTTAATATCTGCTAATATATCAGAATATAAGCCAAGAGTAAAAGAGTCCAAGTTAGAAATATTGCAAGGGCAATTAGAAAAAGAACAGACTAAGCGCAAAAGGCTATACAACCTGTATGCTGATGGCAATGATGATGTTATCAGCATGATTAAAGAAATTGAGAAAGTAATAGAAGATATCCGGGAACAGATCAAAGAAGAATCCGCTATAGAAACGAATAAAACCAGACAAAATGTATTTAAGAACATAAAAAATCTTGCCGACATTTGGGAAGATATCGACAAGAAACAAAAAAATATGTTATTAAAGAGTATAATTGAAAAAATCATAATTAGCAATGGAAATATTGAAATAAGATTGAAAGATTTTTAGCACTATCGTAATGCTATCCAATGGTATATATTTACTGCTAATATAGGTATATTAATTTAGCAGTAAAATAGTGCCATACCTACGGCATGTGGTTAGTGCTAATGCACATATTTACTACACTTTTGAGTCATTATAGTGGCAATTATTAGTCGCTATTAATGGCTCTTTTTGTTTTATGATAATTACAAAGGGAGGAAAAGCCCATGTTTATAATGACAGATGAAATCATAGAAAAGTTATGCGCTAGGGAAGATGTACAGGCGATACCAACAATCTATCAAGTAGCCATGACCCATGCGATACAGGAAGTATTAAAAGATGTTAATGAGAATATGCAATCAGCAGGAACAGATTACCAAGTACCTATCTTATGATGATACGAACATATTATATGAGACAGAAAAGCTGAAAAAGGAGAACCAATATGCAACCGTATGTGAATCCATATTACCTACAGCAGAACCAGCAGAGCTATCCACAGTATTATAACCCATTGGCACAGGTACAAAACAGACCAATAGACTATCAGCAGAACATACCGAACAATTACCAGCAAAATCAGATTGTGCAGGGAATCAATGGAAAAATGATTGCGGAGATCAACCAAATAACCGCAAATGATGTGCCTATGGACGGGAGTGTTGCATTTTTCCCAAAACAGGACTTGTCAGAAGTGTATGCTAAGAGCTGGAATGCGGACGGTACAATCAGAACAGTTACCTATAAGCCTGTTTTGGATGGCGAACCTAAGACGGCACCCAAACCAGAAAAATTGAAGTGTGATTTATCGGAAGAATCAGCACAGAACATTATGAACAAGTTTGATGAAATATCCGACAGACTGGGGCAGTTAGAAAAATCTTTGCAATCACAGAGAAAAACTTCACAGTCGCAAAGAAAGGATGAGTAAGTATGTTCAATCCAATGCAGTTAATGCAAATGATGCAAAGTGGCAACCCACAGCAGATTGTACAACAGCTTATGGGTAATAGTCAGATAATGCAGAATCCAATAGCCAAGAACGCTATGCAGATGGCACAGAACGGAGACACCAAGAGCATTGAGCAGATGGCTAGGAATTTGTGCAAAGAAAAGGGATTGAATGCAGATAATGTATTTAATCAGATAAAAAGTAGATTTGGTAATTAATAGCATATCGGGCGGATTGCCCACCCGATAAAAATTATTTTCTACTTTTATATTGTGGATAATCATCATCTTTATATCGCCACATAAACCCTTTGTGAGTTTTTGCAAAACCATAGCAACAATTTAATACGGCATTTTTATTAAACAATCCGGTTTGCTTTATTTCTTTAATACCAGACCATTCTTTGATAAGAATATTGTTTGCATCATATTGAATTATTGGTCTTTCTCTATAATCGAAAAAATGGTTTTTGGCATATGGTTTTATATTTTTATTAAGATGCAATGCTTCTTTGGAAAATAAAATAGATAAATCATCGCAAGGAATGTTGTTTTTTGTAATCTTCTTATATCTTTGTTGCACAAGGTAGTATGGCACATTGTATATATTACACCATTCTTTCATAGGCTTTAAGATGCCATTTAATTCAATATAAACAGTGTTTGTTTTATTAATAGATTGCTCGGCAATCGTAGTCCATCTACAATTACTAGGTTCATAATTTCCATTTACATCTATCCGGTCGATGGTTAGCGTGTCGGAGTAGCCGTTTTTAATAGCCCAATTATAAAAAGTTGAAAAATTGTTTTTCCATTCCTCGCAAACAGTTATTCCTCTTTTGCCATAATGTTGATAGCTAGGTTCATTGGGGTTATTACATCTCCTGTTTATTGATTTCCAAATGTGATGTAATCGGGTTCCTGATTGACCGTGAACTTTTCTAAAATAGTTTTGTTTTTTGCAACCACAAGAGGTTTTATGCCCTGATGTTAATTCGTTTGTTTTTGCCGTGGTAATGTTTCCACAATCACATCGACATAGCCATCTTTTAGTTTTATTTGATGGATTTGTGTCAACGCATAAGACTTGTAACTTGCCAAATTTTTGGCTTGCTAAATCAATAGATTTACCCATAAAAATAACACCTGTCCTTTCAGTGTGAGATGTCCTATACCAGATAATGTACGGAAGCTGTTAGGACAAACAGCTTATCGGGAGCTACCCTATCCGTACAAATATATTATAACACTTTTTAATCAACTTTGATACTAATTCTTGCAAGATTATGTATATAAAAATGAATTATGGAGGTAAAAATTATGTTTGGTTCGAATTGCAACACAGCATCAGTTCCATTAGTGGCGAACATTGATGGCAACGGAAATGGCAACGGTAACTGGGCTGACGGTGGATGGCTTTGGTTTATAGTTGTAATTTTTGCAATTTTCGGTGGCTGGGGCGGCGGCTTCGGTGGCTGGGGAAATGGCAATAATGGTGGAGCGACACCATACTCAACAAGTGCAGTTACACAGGCTGACTTACAGAGAGGATTTGATAATCAGGCGGTTGTGTCAAAACTTGATGGCATTACAAACGGACTTTGTGACGGATTCTATGCAGTACAAAACGGCATGAATGGCATCAACACAAACATTTTACAGACCGGCTACGGCATCCAGCAGGCTATCAACGCTGATACGGTTGCTAATATGCAGAATACAAATGCTTTGCAGGCACAGCTTGCTAACTGTTGCTGTGAAACAAGAGAAGCTATTCAGGGAATTAATTACAATTTAGCAACTAACACCTGTGCTTTACAGAACACCATGAACAGCAATACAAGAGACATTATTGACAGCCAGCAGGCAGGAACAAGAGCAATTCTTGACTTCTTAACAAATGACAAGATCGCAACCTTACAGGCAGAGAATAATGATTTACGCAGAGCCGCTTCACAGGATAGACAGAATGCTCTTCTGACTACAGCCATGAGCGCACAGACAAATCAGATTATTGACGCTGTAAGACCGACACCTGTACCAGCATTCCCTGCATCTAACCTCTACGGTTATGCATATAACGGATGTGGATGCAACACAGGCTGTGGATGCTAACAACAGAATATCGGTAACTTAATCAAAGATTATGTCTGCGTATAGCAGTGTTACAGGAAACTAAAGGGCAGGCAGTATAGTCTGCCCTTTTCAATTTTATGGAGGTAAATTTATGGAAATTACAGCAATTGCATTACAGACGGTAGAAGCTGGACAGGATGTAGCTTTCACAGAAACAGCGGTAAACGGTACAAATTGCATTGTCCATAGACAGGGCAGTGGAATCATTAAATTAAGGGGAATCACAAACCAGTGCAGGGCAAGATATCTTGTGGGATATTCTGGGAATATACAGATACCTACAGGCGGTACAGTGGATGCCATATCACTTGCTATTTCTGTAGACGGAGAACCATTGCAGTCAACAAGAATGATAGTTAGCCCTGCATCTGTCGAGAATCTTTTTAACGTCAGCGCACAGGCATACATTGATGTTCCAAAGGGATGCTGTAGCACAGTATCTGTTGAAAATACGTCTGCACAGACAATACAGGTTCAGAACAGCAACTTAATTGCAACAAGGGAAGCATAAGGGGGCGTATATTATGGATATCAAGAGAATGCATGATATGATCGAAAAACTGTCTGAATGTGCAAAGTCCGAATTTGACAAAGGCATTGAGAACGTGAATACGGATGAGATGGGAAAAGTAACGGATATGCTTAAAGACCTTGCGGAAGCCATGTATTACCGTACATTGACAAACATCATGGAAGAATCTGACGTTGAAGATGTACTGGGAATGCTTGACCGCAGATTTTATGACGATTACCGTTATAAGACTACTGGCAGATATGCACCAAAAGGCAGAGGTACGTATGTAGGCAGACGTGGCTATGAAGAACCGCCATATATGCATATGATGAACAGGGAAGATTTACAAGACTGGAATTCCATGTCTGAACGTGAGCGTATGCGTGACCTTGACAGGGCATCAAGAGGACGTATGTACTATACCGAGACAGAACCCATGCACAAAGACGGTAGCATGAGAGACAGCAGAGAGGGCAAAGCTGGCATGATGCGTAAAGGCTACATGGAGACAAAGGAAATGCACAAGGGAACTACACCACAGGACAAAGAAGCCAATATGCACAGCCTGGAAAGCTATCTGAAAGAATTATCCGAGGATTTGACAGGATTACTGGCAGATATGACACCAGAAGAGCGGCAAATGGCAAAGACAAAGATTACCACACTTGCGGCTAAGATGTAAAGGCAAAGGCTAGGGCGAATAACTCTAGCCTTTTTGATTAGAACCTTGAAAATAAAATAATGGCTAAAAAACTTTTGAAATAGTACTTGACTTATCGTGCGTACTATTATATATTAAATGTGCGGACAGAAAGTGAGGTGTATAAAATGTCTCCACGCACAGGAAGACCTAAATCTGACAATCCAATGAATGATAGAATTTATGTAAGGGTAACAAAGGAAGAAAAAAAAGAAATAATGGATTTTTCATCTAAAAATGGTTATACCATACTAGAATTAATCAGAATTGGAATTGAGAAGATAAAAAATCAAAAAAAATAGAGTATTGCGACCGCTACCAACGAAAACAACACTCTATAAACCGAGATATCTCTCATGTGAAATATTCTATCACATAAGGGAATCTCACACAAGTATTATTTTGAAAGTGAGGTTTTAATAATGGACAAATTTTTAGAAATCGTTTATGAAGGACAGTTTGAAGAAAGAAAAATGACAGACAAGTATATGGAATTTTTTAAGCCTACTCTTGATAAGCTAAAAGGAATTTTAAGCCATGAACTTTACGAGACAATAGAGCAAGAGTTTATTGACAATGCTGTTGATTCTAACAGATTTTATGCAGTTGAAGGCATGAAACTGGCTATTGGCATAATGGACGGAACTTATATTCCATTTGTTTAAGGGGGCGCATTTATGAATAAAGAAATAAAGATTAGAAACGAAGAATACACAATATCTACTTTAGATATTGCAGATATGATGGGAACATCACACTCTAAAATTTTAAGAAAATTAGAGGGTAGAACAGAAAAAGGGAAACACATTAAGGGATATATAGAAATTTTAGGTGAAGCCCAAATGGGTTCGTCCGAATTTTTTATTAAATCGTCTTATGTTAATGAACAAAATAAAACAATGCCATGCTACGAAGTAACTAAGATGGGCTGTGAATTTTTAGCAAACAAATTCACAGGTGAAAAGGGAGTTTTGTTCACTGCAAAATACATTAAGCGTTTCCATGAAATGGAAGATGCTTTAAAGCAAGTACAGCAGGAACAGAGCAACACACTTGAAAAAATCCCAGAAAATTTGCTACTTGAAAAGGAAACAGATTGGTACTCTACCAGAAAATCAAAGATTAATTATGTCAGAGATAAGTTTGACATGACAAAAAGAGAGTATATGCACCGTATATTAGAGGGCATTAATGAGTATTACAATTTTGACAGCGCAAGAAAGAAGTTTATAGCTCTGAATGATAGGTTGCCGTGGAATAATTCAGAGGTTATATCTTATTTCCCACAGCTAAGGAAAATTGCTGATGAAATACTCTACAATGATATGAAATGTTGCCTTGATGAAGAATAATAGTAATAAAGCCACTAGCCGTACAGGCCGGTGGCTTTTTAGATAGGAGTGATTTTATGTATTTTACAGTAAACGGTCAGTCTTGGCAATTATCTTTCGTTCCTGCCAATAGCACAGACTTACAGCGAAGTGACGGAACATACACTTTTGGTGTTACAGACAACAATACTAAGACAGTATCAATCGCAAGCGGTATGTCTGCATACATGACAGAGCGTGTAATCTGCCATGAACTAACTCATGTTATGTGCTTTGCGCATAATGTGTCTATACCTATAGATTTGGAAGAACGGTTGTGCAATTTCATGGCTGATTACGGGAAAGAGATAATATATCTGTTAGATGATTTGCTGGCAAAGTTGCGTACTAATGCAATTTGAGATTGATTTTTGCGAAGAAATTTCAAATTTCCACAAAAAAATGCTGAAAAAAGATGTGTACCTAAAAATATCTGTGAGAAAAAAATATTCTGAAACAAATTTGACCGCCCCTAGTGTACTTTTCTGACTAAAATTTTCAGAACGGTTTTGAACCGAAATTTTGTTTGGATTTTCCGCAATATTCGGAAAAATTTTGATACCCCCCTATAGTGTTTTTTAGACCGCAGAAACCATTTTGAAAACGTGCGCAGATTTATGGGCGATATCGTGCGGATTGTATGTAGAAAATGATTACAAAACTTTACTATGATAAAGTGCGGACCATATGCACACAGGCTGTATCTGTCTGCTGTAGAGCATTGACATATAACAGGCACACGGCACAACGCTATAGCTTGCCCTGTAAGCGTCCTATATGTATCACACGTAATTGAGCACGCACTAAATAAAAACTCAATCAGAACGTAATACAGCGCAATACAAGCAATGTTTACATAACTATGTCATGCGGATATGGCAACAGAACGCACTGTAAGCCACTGTAAGGCAATTTAAAGCTAACAGGGTACACTTATAGCACGGATATAGTTATAAACACTCTACGCCTGTTTTATGGACTTGTCAAGGTTCGGTTACTGCATACGGCTATATGGACGGATAACGCACACATAGCCCTGTACGGTAACAGGACACTGGAAAAAGGGCGGAACTTGTCCACCCTACCAAAACATTATATGACCATTTGCAACCCTGTAGTGAAACCAGTTCCCAGACTGGTATTTTATGTAAGTATTGCCCCCTGCATCCGTCCATACTTGCAATATATCCCCATAAATCCAGTTTTCAAAAATTGATTTATGGTACATATAAAAGTCTTTTGCTGTCATTCTTCTACCTCCTTATATAGCAAAAGCCCCACGATTACATGGGGCTGTAGATTGAACGGCTACCGTATTTTTTGCGTGATTCTATGCGATAGTTCAGAAAATTATTGCATTCTGTGAGCCACGCATAAACGGCACTTTCTGTATAGCTTTTCTCCGGCTTATCCTCATTAATCCACCAGAGGAAATTATCAATTGATTTTTCAAAATTGCGCTTGTCTATATAGTTAATATCCAGACCGATATCAACTATATCTTCTCCGTCTTTTTCAATTCTGATAGCAGTATACACGCTATCATGGTTTTTCAACCATATGTTTTCATTTTCCACGCAATATACGGTCATGCCGTATGCGCTGTAAACTTCCTTTTCTTCATTTTCTAATAATACACCCATTTCTTTATCCTCCTTAAATATTCTTTTTCTTACCCCAGTAATTTATAAAATCGTTCTGTATGTCGTTATTTTTTACATAACTGTAATAATTTAACAACATTACAAAGTCGCCAGCACTTATTTTTACGCCATTGCTTACCTGTATGCTTCCATCATGTTTCTTTTGCTCTATGGCTAAAATACCGCCGTTGTTTGTGTCAAATGTTAATTTTCTCATGTAAAAACCTCCTTAATTTTATTCCCTATCAGGTAATGGTAAGTCGGGGAATCGAACCCCGATAGATCGCCACGGCTTACCTAGCTTTTAAAGCATGTTTTGCTATCTCCCTGTAAATCAGACAACAAGATAACTTTTCTGATTTATCATCACTATATCTTGCCTTTTCTTCTTCCGTCTGATTTAGTATTTTCCCAAGCCATTCCGTAGCGGAACCTAGAAAAATATCATCTGCTAAAGGTAAAGCACTTGGAAGCCCTTGCATCCAGTCCATGAATAAATCCTGTTTACTGATTCTTCCGGCTCTATACATGGAGTCATACTTGCATTTTTCATTTTCAAATGCTGTCATGATATCCTTGCAGATATCATTGTATTCTGTTTTCGCTTCTTCGCCGTCATATGTATAGTATTCCTCGGCTGCTTCGTAGCTTTCCATTATTTCCTTTTTGATTGCTTCCATTGTTTCCTTACTGTTTGTTCTTCTCATTTCTTTTTACCTGTGCTATAATATAGCTACCTTTCTTTTTGATTGGTGGCGGTTGTTTGACTTTGGTAGAGTGGCAACCGCCTTTTGTTTTGTTGTTGAGATAAATATATCACTTTAAAAAGAAATAGTCAATACTTTTTATAACTTTTTTAAGAAATGTTTTTGTTGATTTTTTTGCTATGCTGTAATACAATATTATTAATATAATAAAGGAGGATATTTAAAAATATGTTACGATATAAAATAAATGTAGCTGATGCATTGGAACGTCATGGATTTAACACTTATAAAGCCAAAACAACTAAGATTTTGAGTCAAGACACGCTTAGAAAGATAAAAAATGAAGATACTAATATATCTTTGGAGAGTGTGAACAGGATTTGTATGATTTTAGACATGCAACCAAAAGACCTTATAGAATATGTAGAGAGTGAAGCAGAGAAAAATAAATTTAAAATTCTTTAAAATATCACTTGCAAAAGAGATAACTATATGCTATATTATAGTCAAGGAACAGGAAACAAGCAAAGAGAGAGGAGAACGGAAACTATGACAAGAGAAGAGATGTTGAGAGCAATCGAAGCTATTCCAGAAGAAGACAGAAGCATGGATATCAGCAGGATTCTGAGAAACCCTGCAAAAGTATCTGACAATTTAATAAAGAGGGCTTATGACAAGTATTGTAAGCCCGAAGACCGTGCACAGGTTGCGTATAGAAGATACAACCAGTTGTACAGAGAGATGGAATCTCTCAAGTCGTTGAAAGATAACGACTGTGAGGGTGATTTGCTTGCCCTTGCTAATCAGATGCTTGACTCATTTGTATCTGATTGTGCAGAGCTTGATGCAGTCTGCGCAAAAATTAGCGAAGAAATGCAGGAGCTTGAATCTCTTGCGCAGGAGTGGGCAACATTTACAAGATGCCCACTGATTAATAGATAGAGAGGAGACAGAAACATGAAAAGAGAAGAACGTAGAGCATTTATTGATAACATAAACAGTTTTGGACAAAATATGATTATAGATTTAGGTTTTAACAAATCAATATATCATATGACAAAAGAAGAGTTTGAAAATGCCGTGTTGCCAGATGCTAAAGGGTATGGTATAAAAGGCGACGATTATACCAGAACATTTGTTAATTTTAAAGAATGGGATGACCCAGAAGATTGTTATTACATCGTATTTGATGTAATAAATGGGGAAAAATGCAATTTTAGTGATGTTTCGAGAGAAGTATATCAAGCTTGCCTTTATTTTATTAAAATAGAAAATTGAAATAGAGGAAATTAGGAGGAAAAACAATGAAGTTTGCAAGCCAAACACAGGATTTAATAAAACTGACAGATGATGAATTTGAAAAAATGCATAAATGGGTAAAATACGATTTAGACGAAGTAAGCCGCGGAATGCAAAAAGAATACGATGACTGTAATATATTTGAATACCTTGGGTCTAATAAATTCGGACTAGAATACAATTCGGAAGCACTGGAAAAGTGCAGAGAGTATCAAAAATTACTCAAAAGCTACCAGAAACTTATCGAAAAGATGTTATTCGTGTACGAACACGAATCTATACGAAGATTTGATGAAGATTTTGGGGATGTTTTTGACGATACCCCCGATCAAATAACAGACGCAGAAAAGGAAACCTTAAATTTTCTTTTGAACAAATATATACCAGAATCAGCTGTTTAAATAGAAAAATTGGTACAGCTAGTCTGTACCAATTTCTAAAAAATATTGTTTCAATCCAACGTTTCCCCATAGACGGAAACGACTGTGTAGCACATCATGGATGCTACGCAATAGCAAAGCTATGTATATATAGTATTATAATTATCGTAAATAATCAATAAAAATTTAAAATTAGGAGGAGACGAAAGCATGAAGAAATATTATGTATTTGAAGATAACTATGACGTTGAAATCTTCGAAAGCAAAGAAGAAGCGGTTAGACATTATGAAATCCGTTTAGACAGATTAACAAAGGAAGAGAAGAAAAATTTGGAATATTTTAGACTTTATGAAATAGAGACAGACACGAATCCCAATGATTACGAGGGGGATTTAATTGACTTGATAACAGAAATGATTTTTAAGATTAAATAGGAATGGAAGAATAAGAGAGAGGATTGGTAAATGATAGAACTATACGGAAACTATTATAAGTTATTTAAAGGATATGGAACGACACCACAGAAAATAACAGTAGTTTCAATAGATGGCTGTGATGTTACATATATCATGGGGCATCATAATAAAAATGAGCTTTTGAGCCGTGGCGATACGGTAGATGAAGCAATAAAAAATATGTGCCTGGTTAAAAACAAGTGCAATGTGAGCAAAATCCTGCTTAAAGCCACAAAAAAGCAAATTGAAGCTTTGAGTAAGGATGAGAAGAGAATAAAAAGGATGATTGCGGAAATGGATAGAGTAAAGCAAGGTATCAGTTAAAGCATCCGGCAGGGTGCTTTTTATTTGCATTATACATATTATTAATTGCAATTAACTATTGCAATTATGCATTGCGCACGATTTATAATTTACAGTCAATTAACTATTGCAATTGACTATTGCAATTAACTATTGTATAATTATGTTAAAAACAGGAGGTAAAAAACATGAAAACAAGCAAAGAAATAGCGGAAAAAGCAAGAGAAAGAGCGAAAAATCAAAATGAACGTGCTAGGGAAACATGGGATAATGTTTCGTGCAGGCTTCCAAAGGGAACTAAAGAAAGAATAATAAGAAATGGTTTTACTGTTAATGGTTTTATTAATACATGCGTATTAGAAAGACTAAAGCAAGTAGAGAATAATACACATATAGATATTAATAATATATCTTCGCCTACAGAACAAGAAGAAATCAGCATAAGGGAAATGACGCAAGAGGAAATAAACAGAAGACTGACGAACAATACAGAATACCTCTCAAACGTCACAGAATCGTCTAGGACGAATGAAAATAGTTTTAATGATAATTTTATCGACAGCGATATTGAAATTGATTCTAGGGCATTTAAGAAGCATATACCGACAGAAGAGGAAGAAACAGACAACCGCATGAGACTTTTAAAGCTACAGGAAGAGATAAACGCAAGAAAGACATGTATTATTAAGCCTGTAGAGCAAGAGCCGACTCTGGCAGACATACAGCTACCAGATAGACCACCGTTTTAAGCCTGTAAGTTTCCATAATTTAACCGTTGTTTCCATTTTGTATACATTTTGTATACGTAGTATAGTATAGGTTAGGTAAGGTTAGTATAGGTTATATATCGCGTATACGCGCGAGACGATAAAAATTTTCCTGCTAAGAGCAAAAACAGTTTTAAATTTTGGATTTAAAGACAGGTTTTCCCAGATTGGATAAATTTCCATTTGACCATTTATCTAACCGATTAATTTACCAGATAAATATTTTTTAAAAAACCTATTGCATTTTTATAAAATCTGCTTTATTATGTTTATAAGCTCATACGAGAGCTATACACGATTAAGTTATTACAAGTCATACGCAGACTCATAAAGCAATTAATAGACTATTAGTAAATACTAGTGGTTTTATTAGTTGCTTTTATTTTTTTCTAGGAGGTGGACAAGAGCATGGAAAAAGTAACAGATCAGGGAATGGAAGTGTACGAAAATGATATCGCTATGGCTTTATCTATGTTCTGTGAGTCGCACAGCATAGAGGACTTAAAAAAAGAATCTCAGAGTGTATGGAACGCTGCGTTAAGATATATACGCAAGATAGTATTCCCAGTTAAAGATATACTTAAATCTAAGACTAATAT
>ERZ1026846.192-NODE-192-length-46674-cov-61.070186_pt1 | contig 46674 bp, 33 predicted proteins | sample MGYA00380153_ERZ1026846 | MGnify/ENA primary metagenome ERZ1026846 (study PRJEB33269, sample SAMEA4719789) | human gut metagenome | biome: human-associated habitat; feature: organic feature; material: feces | place: Cameroon | collected 2013-10 ...
GGGATACCGCAGAGCGAGAAGTTCAAGCCCGATGGAATCTGATTCTTCATCTCGTCCCAGGAAGCCACCACGTCACCGCTCCAGCAGAAGGTGCCATAATGCTGAATGCCGAAACTGCCGCTTCGGGTCATCTGGAGCGAACGCTTTTCGTTGCCCTTCATCGCTCTCTGATGCTCGTAGATGCTCTTGTTATGCAATAATGGGAAGGCGTTCTTCACTCCCAGCCATGAACCATCGTAAGTCTGATAGTTCTCATCGCCCGGCTTCTCAAAATGGTCTGGCTCCGTAGAATCCGTCCACCAGGCATCGAAGCCCATCTGGTAGAGATGAGTAAGATACTTCCAGTAGAGGTTGCGAGCCTTCGGATTGAAGACATCGTATGGCATCACGCCACTGTTTCTTGGCCAGGTTTCGAAAGGAAGGAGCGCATTCATCTTCTTCAGTTCACGATACTGATCTGTCCAGGGACCGAAACTTGCCCAGATGGAAATCATCAGGTGAGCATCGTTCTTGTGAACATACTTCACCATCTCTTCCGGACTCTTCAAGCGGGGTTCTCCCTGTGCCTTCATCTGCTTCATATCGGTAGGAAGATACTTGGCATAGGCTGGGTCGCCCACCTTATTTATATAGTATGGGTTCTGGAACTTCATCGCATTCCAGTTGGAGTCGCATCCCCAATACTGCCAGTCCTGCACGATGGCATCAGTAGGAATCTTCAGTTCGCGATACTTATCCAATACACCAGCCAGTTCATCGCTGGTCTTATAGCGTTCACGGCATTGCCAGAAGCCCATCGCCCATTTCGGGAACATCGTAGCCTGTCCGGTCAGTTCACGGATGCTGGCGATGACTCCATCCTGCGTACCATCCTTGTACATGAAATAGTAGTCGGCGCAGGTTCCCACTTCGCTGGTAAAGGAAGTGCATGATGGCTGGTTACTATTGTTCTTGGATGCTACTACATCATTGAAATAGGTTTTTCCCGCATTGTCCCAGTAAAGACCATAGCCTTTCTCGCTGGTGAAATAAGGGATGGCGATATAAGTATTGTTGTTCCAGAGTACGATGTTCTGACGGCCACGCTGATTCATATAAACATCACGCAGCTGTCCCAGACCATAGATGGCCTCGTCATCAGCAAGACGGAAGTCTTGCTCTATGCGGTACTTGCCCTTGTTGGCTTCATCCTTGCGGGCTTCCAGGCGGGTCTTCGTATCAGTAAGCAGCAGTTTTCCTTCCTTCGAGAGGAAGCGGATTTCGCCAGTCTGCTGGTTCAGTTCGACGCAAATGAATTTAGATTTAATGTTTACAACATCTCCATTCTCCTGTATCTGAACATCCTTCAGCTGCTGAGGCTTCAAGATGACAGAATAGCTTTTCTTCTGAACGGGAGCAGCAAGTCCGGCATCTGATTTCAAGATGCGGACGATGGATGGAGAATAGAATTCGATGGTTACATTCTGCTGAGCTACCTGACGGGTGACAGACTTGGCAGCCGCACCTTTCTGTGTGCCTGCCACCTTTACGCTCTTGGCGCAGAGTTCACTTGGAACGCCAACGACAGCAATGCCCAAAAGGGCAATGAGAGATAAATTCTTTAGCATACTTTTGTTTATTATATTAGAGGGTTTATGATTTGTCCAGTTCTAAATACATAAGATTGTATTTCGGTTGCAAAGGTAATGTTAAATGGTGGAAAAGGGATAAAACAAATTCCTTCTTAAAACACTTGGTGAAATAGCTGGGCGAGCTGAAGCCCGTTCGCTCGGAAATTTCATTCACACTCTGCTTACCTTCCTGAAGCAAGGCTGCTGCACGATGAAGCCGGATGCTGCGGATAAATGCCACGGGAGTAGTATGGGTCAGAGCCGTCAGCTTTTTATAAAGTCCTGTCCGCTCCATACAGAGATCCTGTGCCAGTTGTTCCACGCCATATTCGCCATCTTCCAGATGCTGTTCTACCAAAGCACGCACCTGAAGAATCAGCTCGGGATCCTGATTAATAGCTTCGGCTGTAGAATAGGCAGAAACGGTATAGACCAGCTTATCATTCTGAAAAACCGCCACGATTCCTGAATCCATGAAAGCATAAACCTGTTTGCCATCGGTATCCAGATCCTGCAGACACCCCCATTCCTTCTTCAAATGGATTAGATTGCCATCCTGCGTATTGAGCAGCGAATCACCCATAAGAACCCAGACATTCTTCCTGCTATCTACAAACAGATCCTGAATGTCATTCCGGGTCGGGCCGTTTCGCATTATTTTCATCTTATCCTCTTTTCCATTTCCTGACAGAGCGTCAAGGGCATGTTCCAGAATTCTGCCCTCTGCAAGCAGAATACAGAATATCTTCTGGTATTCCTTTACCCATAACCTGTCCTGGCTATCGGCATAAAGATGCGTCTGCCCCTTGTATTTCGTGATGTTTTCTGCCTTTTCTGCAGGAAGGGGAATCAAGGAGAAGCGCCTTCCATCATAGAGATTGATGCCCTTGGGAGTTCTCACCGCCAATCTGCCATCTGTCAACTGCATCATCTGTAGGACATGGTTATCAGAAAGGCCCTGTCGGGTATTGAGCACATAGAAATAATCGTTTGTCTCTACCTTCTGGGCAGAGCTGGTAAGTATCCGGCCGCCAAAGCAGAGGAAAACGATGCATAGTTTGATGATATATGGTTTATAACTTCTCATAGAGCCTTATTGTCTATTTTCATTGCTGCTATTTTGCTTATTCTTTGCAAAAATATAAAAAAAGATTGAGACAGACAAGACAAGCAGGCAAAATTTTGAGGCTTTTACAAAGAAAAAGGTTCCCTTGCATGGAAGCAAGAGAGCCTTTGGCTATTGTTTTTTCGTTTTTACATCCCGAATCTTTTCCTATCTTGGAGAGCCGGATGGAGTGGGGCTATAGTATTGGTAGTGGTAAATAACTTTACAAGTTAAACGAGGTGGAAAAATCTCTTAAAGGAAGCTGTCATTTTCCTTAAGGAAAAATATATTTTCCCTTAAGGAAAAAAATAAAAACCCTTAAGGGAAAATTCTCCAACTCTTCTTTCCCCGTTTTTCGGGCGTTTCTTCCTGATTCTCTCTCTCTTGGGAATTTTATTTACATAGGTCAATTCCCTCACTTGCGAAACTATCGGCAGACCATCTGGGTCACTGAAGAATACAGATAGTTTGCCGACAGACTTTACTTGCCATACTTGCTCGGTGCGATTCCAAACTTGTTCTTGAAGCACTTATAAAAATAGGTGGAATCGGAGAAACCGACCTTTTCGCTGATCTCGCTTACGGTGTATTCGCCTTCCAGCAGGAGCTTGGCGGCAATGCGCAGGCGCTCGTTCTGGATATAGATGTTTGGCGAAACACCCATGATGCTCTTGGTGCGGTTATATACCGTGGTACGGCCCAGGCAGAGCAGCTCGGCAAGGCGATCTACATTGAAGTTGTTGTCGCCGATATGCTGTGCCACGATAGCCTCCAGCTTATCCTTGAACTTCTTGTCGAGGGTGGACATCAGGAGGGTAGGCTCATTCTTCTTGAGCTCCTTCACTGGCTTGACCAGGATTACTTCTCCGCAGGAAGACTGCTCTGCTTTCTCTAGTGGAGCATTTTCCTTAAGAGTCGTTTCCTGACCAAGTGCTTTCTCCTGCTGCGCCTTCTCTTCAGCCTGCTGCTTCGCTTTCAGTTCCATAGCCACAAACTGTAGGGCTCGGGCGATCATCTCCGGCAACTGGATGTCGCTGATGAGCAGGGCTGGCTTAATTTTCCGGATGTTCTCGTACCCCGTCTTGCCATTCATGAATGTTTCTACATGGAAATAGACAGACAGCTCCGACTTGATCTGCTCCAGCATGTCCGGATCATCTTCTATTACCATCACGGTAACGTTGTTGATGGCTTTCGGAGTCATCTCCTTTACAATCATCTCTATCTCGTCCTTGTCGATGCTGTGGTCATCCGGCGCCTTCTTTTCGATGATATCCTCCGGCTGATACTTGCCGGCATCATTTGGCAGGGCAAGGCAGAAACGGCTGCCTCCGAGATCCAGGGAACGCTCATAGGTGAGCGAACCCTTGTGGATTTCCGCCATTTGATGCGCCGTATAGAGACCGATACCCATACCGCCCTTGGAAGCATAGCCGTGCATGAATGGCTTGAAGAGATCAGCCTCTCTTTCCGGCTTGATACCCGGACCATTGTCTTCTACCGAGAAGAACACGATGTTGTTCTCCAGATAGAGTTTCACGCTGATAATACCCTTGTCTGGGGTATATTTCACGGCATTGCTCAGCAGGTTATACACGATGGTTTCCACCTTTTCCTGGTCGAAGAGCATCTCGTGGTTGCTGGTCCAAGGAGTGAAATTCATGGTGACGTCCTTCTGCTTGGCCACGGTATAGAGATCATTGAAGATGGCGCGCACGAAACCGATGATTTCGCCCTTTTCTACATTCAGCTTCATATTGCCCGTATTGATCTTGCGGAACTCCATCAGCTGGTTGATGAGTCGCTGCAGTCGCTTGGTTCCTCTGGAGAGGGTATTGATGTTGTTCTTGGAAGCATTGCCTTCTCCCTTGGTCATCATCTTTTCCACGGCACTCTGGATGATGGCGAGCGGGGTGCGGAACTCATGAGAGATATGGGTGAAGAAGTTGATTCGGAAATCAGATATCTGTTTCTCCAAAGCAATCTGCTGGTTCAGCTCGAAGTTTCTCAGCCATGAACGGTAGTAGAGTACTCCTGCTCCGCAGATGATGAGCAGATAGATGCACCACGCCCATACCGTATTGTACCAAGGCTGGCAGATGGTGATGTGCAGCAAGGTTTCCTCGCTCCACTGGTTGCTGCCTATACGGGTACGGATATGTAGGGTGTAGCTGCCTGGGTTCAGGTCGCTGAACTCGGCATGGTTGATGCTGGTCATCGGGCGCCAGGTATTGTCTATTCCCTCCAGATAGTACTGGTACATCGCATTCTGGATGTGCGGATAATCGAAGTTGGAGAAGTGGATGTTGAGCGAATTCTTGTCGTGTGGCAGGCTGATTTCCCGTGTATAGTTCAGCGCCTTGGTCAGGAATTGCTCATTTTCTGCTTCGTATATCGAGATACCATTGATGGCGAGGTCGGTGATGACTGCTCTCATGTGGGCTGGTGGCATGCCCGGACGAGTTTGCCCGAGTTGTCATAAAGGAAGGCATCGCCCTTGTCGGTCAGTACGGCGATATGATTGCCGTCAGTAGTCAGGGTGATGATATGCTGGTTCTTGAGCATCAGATGGCTCTTGCCATCAGGGGTGATGCGGTTAAGACCTTTATCGGATGCGATCCATACATTCTGTTTGGTGTCTTCTGTCATCTGTAGCTGATGATCGCCTATCAGTTTGCCATTCTTTGTAGTATAATCTGTGGCTTGAAATTTTCCGTTGCTATAAGTCAGGTATCTTACTCCGAAATCTCCAGAAAAGAGCCACATGCCATTCTGGCTCTTGAATCGGTTTTTCAAGAGCGTAGCATTCTCCTTATCGAAATAATCGGAAAAATGAGCTGTTTCCAGGTCGAAGCAACAGAGGATATTAGATGGATTATAGCCCCAGATGAGTCCGTGTTTCTCGTCGTTGATGAGCTGGGAGATGGAGTGGTGACTCTTTTGCCCGGAGTTCTTGCTGAGATTGGTGAAGTTGATAAATTGATAGCCGTCATATCTGCTCACTCCGTTCGACGTTCCGAGCCAGATGAATCCGTCTCTGTCCTGGATGATGTCGTTCACCGTATTGCACGACAGGCCGTCCTTAGCCGAGAGTCGTTTCCCGTTCAGTTTGATGCTGCCGGATGCCTGTAGAGGCATCAGCCAAAAACAGATGAATCCTACTATATATAATAAGGTGTAGAATGTCTTTATGTTTCTTTTCATTGATAGGTCTTTTATTTTTCTGCAAAAATACGATAAAATCCTTAGAATACAAAACAAAAAGAAAGAGAAAATGTAATGTGAAAAACAAAAAATGGGCAAAAGTCAAAAAATAAAGGTGAATGGTCAAAATATAAAGTATAGTCGGCAAGAATAAGTGTATTTTTGCACCCGAAACAATAAACATATAAACCAAAACGTAATAAGACATGGACAACAAACTATTTTTTAAGGAGTCTGTTTTGCCTGTTACTCTTTTTTGCTCAGCATTGATGTTTTCTCCTAGCGGAATAGCTCAGATGAATGCAGCAACGAATGTAGTACAGCAAGCTAAAACAGTAAAAGGTACAGTTGTAGATAACATGGGCGAGCCAGTCATTGGCGCCAGTGTTAAAGTAGTAGGCACAACCAATGGTGCCGTAACTGATCTTGACGGAAACTTTGTTTTGACCAACGTGCCAAAGAATGCTACCGTGGAAATCTCATATATCGGTTATACAACCCAGAAATTGAGTGTTGCCGGAAAGAGCGATCTGAAGGTAACATTGCAGGAAGATAACAAGGCTTTGGATGAAGTCGTGGTAGTAGGTTATGGTGTACAGCGCAAGAGCGATGTGACCGGTGCCTTGGCTCATCTGGATTCAAAGGACCTGACTGCGATGCCTGTAAAGGATGCCCTGGAGGGTATGCAGGGTAAGACTGCCGGTGTGGATATCACCAACTCACAGCGCCCTGGAACTGTAGGTAGCATCACCATCCGTGGTCAGCGTTCCATCGGTGCCAGCAGCTCACCTCTTTATGTAGTGGATGGTATGATTATCCAGAATGGTGGTATCGAGAATATCAACCCTCAGGATATCGAGAGCATCGAGGTGTTGAAGGATGCTTCTGCTACAGCGATCTATGGTGCCCGAGGTGCCAACGGTGTTGTGCTCGTTACTACCAAGAAGGGTAAGGAAGGCAAGGTTACCTTGAACTATGCAGGTACAGTTACTTTCTCTACGCTCCATGATGTAACCAAGATGATGAACGCTGCACAGTGGATAGACTATGCCCGTCTGGCAGCATATAACCAAGGCAATTATGGCGATAAGACACAAGACTTTGCTCCTAATTATGAGAGAGATGTGAAGCTTTTCGGAGGTCAGGCAGACAGCTGGGCTAATATCAATCAGGCTTGGGTAGATGGTACTTATCATCCGGAATTAGTGGGTTCTTACGACTGGGCTTCTCATGGTAAGCAGACTGGTATTACTCATGAGCATACACTCAGTGCTTCTGGTGGTTCAGACAGATTCAAGGGTTATGGTTCTTTTGGTTATTTAAATCAGAAGGGTGTACAGCCTGGTCAGAGCTATCAGCGTTTTACCTTGAATACTTCTTTCGAGGCAAGACCTGTTGATCCATTGACATTGGGCTTCACCATGAATGCTTCATACGGTACCCAGAACTATGGTTATAACTTCTCTAAGTCTGTAACGGGACCTGGTGATTATTATAATGCATTGAATTCAATGATTCCATGGACCGTTCCTTACGATTCTGACGGCAACTATATACGTAATCCTTGGGATTACAATGTGAACATCATCAATCCTATTGATGAACTGAAGTATAATACCAACAAGCGTACCAATTTCCGAATCAATGGCAGCGCATATGCCCAATTTGACTTTGGCAAGGTGTGGAAGCCATTGGAGGGTCTGCAGTATCGCATTCAGTTTGGTCCGGAACTCCAGTACTATCGCCTGGGCATCGCCAATGCGGCTGATGGTATCAATGGAGATGGCAGAAACATAGCTCAATACAATCCATCCAATAAGGTGTCTTGGACGCTCGATAATCTGGTTTACTACAACAAGACCATTGCCAAGAACCATCGTATTGGTGTTACCCTCCTGCAGAGTGCATCTAGCTATCATTCAGAGAATGGTAATATCAAGGCTTTTGTAGCGAGTGCAGATGAACTTTGGTGGAACACAAGTTCATTGGGAAATCCACAGGCTTATTCTACTGGCCTGACAGAAACTTCGCTTGCTTCCTACATGGCTCGTGTGAATTATACTTATGCAGACAGGTATATGTTGACAGCCAGTGTTCGTTCCGATGGTGCTTCTCAGTTGTCTGATGGTCATAAGTGGGCATCATTCCCATCTGTAGCTCTTGGTTGGCGTATTGATCAGGAGAAGTTTATGCAGAAGGCTGATTTCATCAGCAACCTGAAGCTTCGTCTGGGTTATGGTATTTCCGGTAACTATGCAGTTAGTGCTTATGCCACACAGGGTGCTGTACAGAGCAACTACTATGCATGGGGTAGCATGGATCCTACTGTAGGTTACTTGCCTTCTGATGCTTCTGCCAAGAATCCGAACAAGATGGCGAACCTCGACCTGGGTTGGGAGAAGACCAAGCAGTGGAACGTAGGTCTCGACTTCGGCTTCATCAACAACCGTATCAGCGGTAGTGTTGACTACTATCACAACAAGACTACCGATCTGATTCTGGCTACTACCATACCTTCACTTACAGGTTATACCAGCACATTTGCCAATGTAGGTGAGACTTCCGGTTGGGGTGTTGATTTGCAGTTGAATGCCATTCCTGTGAAGACTAAGGATTTCGAATGGAACACCAGTTTGACCTGGACCATCGACCGCAACCGCGTGGATAAGTTGAATAATGGTGTAGAAAAGAATGTAAACGACCGTCTCTTCGTAGGTGAGGAAATTGGTGTTTACTACGACTATGTATATGATGGAATCTGGAAGTCTTCGGAGGCTGATGAAGCTGCCAAGTTTGGTCGTAAACCTGGTCAGATCAAGGTGAAGGATGTAAATCCTGATGGCAAGATTGATGCAAATGACCGTCAGATTGTAGGTAAGGTTCGTCCTCGTTGGTCTGGTGGTTGGCACAATACCTTCAGCTACAAGAACTTTGAACTTTCCTGCTTCATCTATGCACGATGGAAGTTTACTGTAGCCAAGGGTGCTGAGACTCTTGGAGGTATGTATGCTATGCGTGATGTGGATTATTGGATTAAGGACATCAATGAGGATGCTGAGTATTACTCTCCTGGCTCTCAGGGTCAGAACGCTGATACTTTTTCTGGCTCAATGAATTATCAGGATGGTTCTTACATCAAGATGCGTAATATCTCTCTGGGTTATACATTCCCTAAGAAGATCACAAGCAAAATGGGTATGAGTAACCTAAAGGTTTATGTTCAGGCCATGAACCCATTCACCATTTACAAGAAGTGCAAGTGGCTTGATACCGACCTCTTGAGTTATGATAACAACTCAACTTCTTACGGTTCAGGTACAACCATCAAGAGCTGGGTTATCGGATTAAACATTGGATTCTAAATACAGATACATCATGAAGACAAACAAAATATTATATGCAGCACTGATTGCCGGTGCAACTTTAGGAACTGTTACTTCTTGTAGTGATTCGTTCCTTGACGAAAAGCTGATTACTGAGAAAGGTACGGCTTATTTCCAGACTAAGGAAGGTATTGACGACCTGGTTACGGGTGCTTACCAGAAATTGAAGTTTAAGTATAACTATATCTGGGGTATTTATCTCTATGGTATGGGTATCGATGAGTTTACCAGTGGTGCCAACAACATCACCTCTTATAATGCATACAGCACCGACCTGAACTCGGGTGAAACTGCTGCCAACCAGCCATTGTGGGACAATATGTATGGTCTTGTAGAACCAGCCAATCTTGTCATCCAGAATACTCCATTATATTATGGTGAGAAGGTGAGCACTTACAACAACCGTTTGGGTGAGGGTTACTTCCTCCGTGCTTTTGCTTATTTCGAACTGGTAAAGCAGTATGGAGGTGTGCCTTTGAAGCTGGAGCCAAGCAATGGTAAGATTAATTATACTTATACTCGTAATAGCGAGGAAGAGTGCTTTGCCCAGATTATTTCTGATTTTCAGAAGGCATACGAATTGTTGCCTGAATCTCCAGAAGGAAAGCAGGTTGGTCGCCTTACTAAGTCGGCTGCTGCCCATTTCCTGGCAAAGGCTCATCTTTATCGTGCCTCTGAATTGCATGATGGCTGGAATGCTCAGTACAAGGATGCCGACCTGGATGCTGTCATCAAGTATGGTAAGGAAGTAATTGCTGCCCACCCATTGTGCCAGAACTTCCAGGAACTGTGGGATTATACAGAGCCTAATGGTGCCAATGAGCAAGTTAGCGAGGTGGTTCTTGCTGCACAGTTCTCCAACGATGGTGCCAGCACACGAGGTCGCTTTGGCAACCAGTTCCACCTCTACTATCCATCCATTTATCAGAACATGGCTGGTTGTAAGCGTGACATTTCTGGAGGTCGTGAGTTCTCATACGTCAGTGCTACAGAATATTCTATGCAGGTATTTGACCGTGTGAATGATTCCCGTTTCTGGAAGTCATTCATCACCAAGTATGGTTCCAATTATACGGATGGTGCTCCTTACTGGATTACCACCAAGAAGAATAAGGAAACTGGTAAGTTGGAGATTACAGATGATATATACAAGGCACACCCTGAGTATTATCCTGACGATGTGAAGGTTCCTACTGAATCAGATCCTGGTGAGCATCGTTTCAAGGGAGGTGAGATTGGTATCAAGTATATCGTCAATAATCCTGGTGACACTCGTTTCACTCCTGCATTGAATGCTGATGGCACAGAGAATAAGTCTGAGGATTATGTATTGAAGAATGGCAAACTCACCCCACAGCATACCTTCGTACGTTATTATGCCGGTCAGCCTTTTAGCTTCAATACACAGAGCAATGCTGCCGAACGTTCAGGCAACTATTACACTTTGGGTAGTATTCATAACAGAAGCGTGGCTTTGAGCAAGTTCCGTGACGGTGCCCGTGAATCTATCGCGTCACAGTTCGGAACCCGTGATGCCATCATTGCCCGTTCTGCCGACGATGTCCTGATGGTAGCTGAGGCTTATATCCGCAAGAAGGATTATGGAAATGCCATCACTTACCTGAATATGGTACGTGACCGTGCTGGTTACAAGGCTGGCGAGGACCGCTCTATCAGCCGTGATGGTGGACAGGCTTATAAGAAGAACTCTGCTTGTACAGGAAAGGGTGGTGGATTCTCTGCCGAGGGTTCTATCTATACAGAGGAAAATACTTATTATGAGTCAAACAACATTGCCGAGACTACAGCTTCTACTGAGAGTAATATGCATCTGAATGGTATTGAGGATGTGCTCAACTCTAAGGTTGAACAGCCAATCTACGAAGCTTTGAAATTGACATCCGACTATGATAAGTTCATGTGTTTCCTCTTGGATGAGCGTACACGAGAGTTGATAGGTGAAGGTCAGCGTTGGGAAGATTTGGCTCGTACCAAGACTTTGGAGGCTCGTTGGAATGCGTTTAGTGATGCTTCCACTGGCGGACAGGGCAAGTTTGATCCAGCCAAGCATTATTATCGTCCAATTCCTCAGTCATTCCTCGACGGTATCACCAATGCGAATGGTGCTTCCCTGAGCAATGAGGAGAAGGAGAAGATGCAGAATCCTGGTTACTAATCGAATATCTATAGGATAGGTTAATGATTATATGTTGAAGAGCGGTATCTTTCTCTCGGTAGAAGGTATCGCTCTTTTTTTAAACAACTATCATCATGCAAATCAAACAAATGTTATTTCCGATGATGAGTATGGCGCTGACGATGGCTCCCTGCTCTCATCTCCATGCACAAGGACAGACTCCGGTATCGCAGATGGAGAAGCTGGACCGTGGCTTGGTGGCTTTGCCTGCCCAGAACCAGGGAATCTTCCTCAGTTGGCGATTGCTGGGTACGGATAGCAAACACGTATGCTTCGATGTGGAGAGGGATGGAAAGATCATCGCCCATCAGGTGAAGCTGACCAATTATACAGACCGGAAAGGTTCTGCTGCCAGCAGCTATCGGATCATCACTTATCAGAAAGAACCCAGGATGGATGCTCCGGCTGAAAGAGAAGTTTCGAAGGCGGTGAAGCCATGGAACGATCTCTATCGCTCCCTGTCCATCAACCGTCCTGCCGGCGGTGTCACTCCCGATGGAAAATCCTACGAATATACCCCCAACGACTGTAGCGTGGGCGATGTGGATGGAGACGGAGAATACGAAATCATCCTGAAATGGGACCCGACCAATGCCCATGACAATTCGCATGACGGCTATACGGGGGAGGTCATCTTCGACTGCTACAAGTTCGACGGAACCCAACTCTGGCGCATCAATCTGGGTAAGAATATCCGTGCCGGTGCTCACTATACCCAGTTCCTGGTCTATGATTTTGATGGCGATGGCAAGGCAGAGATGATCTGCAAGACATCGACGGGTTCGGTAGATGCCAAGGGAAAGTTTGTGAGCGATGCGGCTACGGATGCCGGAATCCGAGAACTGGACAATGCTGCCGATTATCGCAATTCGAGAGGTCGCATTATGGCAGGTCCCGAACTGCTTACAGTCTTTAATGGCGAAACCGGAAAGGCGATGCATACCATCTGGTATCAGCCCAATCGAGCCTTCGGTACAGGCCGGCAGGTGGAAGAGGGAGAGCATCTGGAGAACGGATTTCCTGCCTATTCTTCAGTCTGGGGCGATAAGAACAACTATGGCAACCGTGGCGAGCGATACCTTGCCGGTGTGGCTTTCCTCGAGGGTGCCGACAAGCTGCCAAGTGCCGTGATGTGCCGTGGCTATTATACCCGCTCTTATCTCTGGGCGGTAGATTTCGACGGAAAGGAACTCAAGACCAAATGGCTCCATGCTTCGCTGACTCCCAACGACTGGAAGGTAACCGATGCCGATGGAAAGGTACTGAAGGAGGCTCATGGATGTAAGAATACGGCTTATGCCCAGGGTGCTCACAGTCTGGCTGTGGGCGATGTGGATGGGGATGGATGTGACGAGATTACCTACGGATCTGCAGCCATCAACCATGATGGAACCTTGTTGTATTCTACCGGATTGGGACATGGCGATGCGCAGCATCTTGCCGATCTGGATCCCGACCGACCGGGATTGGAATATTATATGGTACACGAAGAATATCCCTACGGTTCTGATCTGCGGGATGCACGAACAGGCGAAATCCTGTTCCGTACACTCGATAAGGATGATACTGGAAGAGGAGTGGCTGCTGATATCGATGCCCAGCATCGGGGATATGAACTTTGGTGTTCGGATGCTCCTGTTGTAAGAGATATCAAGGGTAAGACTGTTTCGGCAGAAACATCTTCATCCTATAAGAAGAATCATGAAGCTGATCATTTCGGAAGTAATGAGAAAACGAGTTTCAGAGCTGTTTCCAGAATGCCGGCAATGAACTTCCGGATCTACTGGGATGGTGACTTGCAGGATGAACTTCTGGCAAACGGACGCCCTCCTCATTTTCCTCCTTATCTCCAGAAATGGAACGGAAAGGAAGCGGTGGCGTTGCCTTTGAGCAATGGCAAGCAACTGTATGAGATGGGCAACTCTGTGAGTTGCAACTGGTCGAAGGCGACTCCTAATCTACAGGCTGATCTCTTCGGCGACTGGCGAGAGGAAGTCATCTATTGGGATAAGAGCGATGCCTCGCATCTCAATATCTTCACCACCAATATCCCTACGGACTATCGGGTTCCAACCCTGATGCACGACCATATCTATCGGATGGGAGTGGCCTGGCAGAATGTAGGCTATAACCAGCCTCCGCATCTGGGGTATTATCTGCCCGATCATGCTGAGAAGATTCAGAAATAAGAATTTGAAAAAAAAAAGAGATTCTGACAAAATAGAGATGTATCTGATACGTTTATTAAGATATAAGGAAATACAGAGAATATAAGATATAAAGCGATAAAGGATATGAAAAGAATATTATTCGCCTTCTCATTGATGGCGGCAACTACAGCTTCCTTTGCCCAGGTGGCAAAGCCGATGGAAGATGTCAATAAGGTTATCGACAATACCGTAGATAGCCTGAACAAGGCGATGACCGCCCGAATCCAACCGGGAACCAGTCGCAAGGGCAATAATCCGGTACTCTTCCTGATAGGTAACTCAACGATGCGCAATGGCACACTGGGTAATGGTAACAACGGCCAGTGGGGCTGGGGATATTACGAGCACGAGTTCTTCGATGCCAACAAGATTACGGTAGAAAACCAGGCGCTCGGAGGAATGAGCAGCCGTACCTTCTACAACCGTCTTTGGCCGGATGTGCGAAAGGGCATTAAGGCTGGCGACTGGGTGATCATCTCCATCGGTCATAACGACAATGGTCCATACGATAGTGGCAGAGCACGTGCCAGCATCCCTGGCATCGGCAAGGATTCGCTCAATGTCACCATCAAGGAGACTGGCGTGAAGGAGACTGTTTATACTTACGGTGAATACATGCGCAAATACATCAACGACTGCAAGGCGCTGGGTGCTCATCCTATCCTGATGTCGCTGACTCCACGTGATGCCTACGATGAAAACGATAAGATTGTCCGTGTGAACAAGACTTTCGGCTTGTGGGCAAAGCAGGTGGCTGAGCAGGAAGGAGTTCCTTTCGTAGATCTGAATGAGATTTCTGCTGCCAAACTCGACAGCTATGGTCATTGGAAGGAAAAGTATCATTTCTTCACCGACCATATCCACACTTCCCGTTTCGGAGCGATGATGAATGCCCGTTCGGCAGCTGAGGGATTGGCTGAGAGTAAGGATCCGAGTCTGGCTCCTTTGCAGGCGATGATGGTCAATGTGGCTTTGCCGGTAGAGAATTTCAAGCGCGAACCGGGCAAACCTGTTGTCTTCTTCACCGGTGACAGTACTGTGAAGAATGCCGATAAGGAAGAAGACGGCATGTGGGGATGGGGATCTCAGGCTTACACCATCTTCAATCCTAAGAAGATTACCTGTGTGAATGCTGCCAAGGCTGGTCGCAGTTCCCGTTCTTATCTCAATGAGGGAAGATGGGATAAGGTATATAACAGTCTTCAGCCGGGCGACTACGTGCTCATCGAGTTCGGTCACAACGACATCTGTTCCTTGACCGATAAGAAGATGCGTGGTTCCATTCCTTGTGCCAAGGATACCTGTCATGTTTATCAGATGGAAGAGAGCAAGCAGTATGAGGTGGTTTATTCCTTCGGCTGGTATCTGAAGAAGTTCATCCAGGATGTTCGTGAGAAGGGTGCTACCCCAATCCTCGTTTCCCTGACTCCTCGCAACGAGTGGCCTGACGGAAAGATGGAGCGCCGAAACGATAGCTACGGAAAATGGTATCGTGAGGTGGTAGCTGAGACGGGCGTTGCCTTCCTCGACCTCCACAACATCGCTGCCGATTCATACGATAAGATAGGCAAGGAAAAGGTGAAGGCATATTACAAGAAGGATCATACCCACACCAGTCTGAAGGGTGCCCAGCACAATGCCAAGTGCGTGGCGAAGGGCTTGAAGAAAATGAAGAGTCCATTGGCTAAGTATCTGAAGTAAAATGATAATTTACAATCAATAAAGATATCATCAGATGAGGACAAAATATATTTTAGTAGCAGGACTTTTGGCGTTGGCTTCTTCTGTAGGAGTCAATGCCCAGGGTTTTGATATTGATATGACCAAGGCGCAGCCTGTCTATTCTGCTGAGAATGGACAGGGATATGATATCGTGGCTGCACCAAAAGCTAAGAGTAATGCCCCTTTCTTCTATTCTGTGAAGGTGGCAGATGGCAACTATAAGGTCACCGTGGTGCTCGGTTCTAAGAAGAAAGCAGGCAAGACTGTGGTTCGTGCCGAGAATCGAAGACTGATGCTCGATGAGGTGAGCACCAGGAAGGGTGAGTTCAAGACTTACTCCTTCATCGTGAACAAGCGTTCTCCTTATATTACCGATAAAATGAACGTAAAAATCAAACCTCGCGAGAAGGAGACGTTTACCTGGGATGAGAAGCTGACCTTGGAGTTTACTGGTGCTGCCCCAGCTGTAAAGAGCATCAAGGTGGAACCGGCTCCTGCTGAAACCACCACCGTTTTCCTCTGCGGCAACTCTACGGTAGTAGATCAGTTTACAGAGCCATACGCTTCCTGGGGGCAGATGGTTACCCGTTGGTTCGGTCCGGAGGTGGCTATCTCAAACCATGCCGAAAGCGGATTGACAGCAGGTTCCTTCCTTGCTTCCAACCGTCTGGACAAGGTGCTGGCGATGATGAAGAAGGGCGACTACGTGATTTGTGAGTTCGGACATAACGACCAGAAGGAGAAGTCTGCAGGCAGTGGTGCCTGGTATAACTTCTCTTATAATCTGAAGAAGTTCATCGATGAGGTCCGCAAGAAGGGTGGCAACATCATCTTCGTAACTCCTACTCAGCGTCGCTTCTTCGATGAGGCTACCCATAGCAAGATTCAGGAGACTCATAAGGATTATCCTGATGCCATGAGAGCTGTGGCTAAGAGAGAGGATGTTCCTGTCATCGAACTCCACGATATGACCCGCACTTTCTTCGAGACTTTGGGTTATGAGAACAGCAAGAAGTCGCTGGTTCACTATCCGGCAAATACTTATCCCAAACAGACTAAGGCTCTGGAGGATAACACCCACTTCAATCCATACGGAGCCTACGAGGTGGCAAAGATGGTGGTAATGGGTATGAAGCAGCTCAAACTGCCTATCGTGAAGTATCTACGCAGTGACTGGAAGGACTACAATCCTGCCCAGCCAGATGATTTCAATCAATTCGTATGGTATCCATCCGTGAATCAGGATGTAACCAAGCCAGACGGAAATTAATACTTAAAACATTGAACTTTGAGCTTTGAACATTGAACTTTATGATTAGTTCTTTTGCTTCAAGATCTCATATTAAATGAATTTGGAATGAATAAAAAGACAATACTTTTCGCCTCGTTGCTGCTGGGCGGTTTGCCTTTGGTGGGAACCCTTTCGGCTGATGCAGCGGTGCGCGATACAATCAGTATCAACCAGGGATGGCAGTTCCATCGCGGAGATGTGAAGAACATAGCTGAGTTGAAATCAACCCAGAGCGGGGATGATGTGGTGAATCTGCCACATGATTTCCTGATCGGTCAGGATTGGGTGGCTCCGGATGCCAGCGAGCGCCCGGATAACAGCGATGCGGGCAGCAATGTGCGCAGCCGATTGAGTTCCCGTGGATTCAAGGAGATGGGCATCGGCTGGTATCGCTATGAACTTACGCCTAAGGACGAATGGAAGGGAAAGCGCATCGTGCTCGACTTCCAGGGCATCATGCTGGTGGGCGATGTCTATCTGAACGGTCAGCGAATAGGTGGTACCGACTATGGATACCTAGGCTTCGATATCGACCTGAGCAAACTCTTGAAATGGGGACAGACAAACGAAATCGCAGTCAAGGCGGATACGCAAAATCCAAGCAACTCCCGCTGGTTTACGGGTGCCGGTCTCTATCGTGATGTCAATCTCATCGTCACCAATAAGGACCTGTTCTTCCCTCGCCATCCGCTCTTTATCCGTACACAGGGCAACAAGGAGGTGAAGATCAAGGCGGAAATCATCAACCAGCAGAAGGTGGCTAAGGGACAGACTGCTGCCAAGATGCCGGTGGGTGTTCGTATTCTCGATGCCGATGGCAAGGTGGTGGCTGAGCAGAAGAACGACATCCATTTCAATGCCAAATGGAGAGACAGAGAGTATGAATTGCCAAGTATCTCTTTGGAAAATGCAAAGTTGTGGTCGCCGGATTCACCTTATTTATATACGGCCGAGGTGACACTTTATGACAGCGAGGGTAATATTGCCGACCAGATTAAGGAGCCGTTTGGTGTACGTACTATCGAAATCGTTCCGCAGAAGGGCTTGCTGGTAAACGGCAAAAAGGTGCTTTTGAAAGGTTATGCCAATCATCATACCCTCGGTGCCCTGGGTGCAGCAGCCTATCCTCGTGCCATCGAGAAGCGACTGAAACTGATGAAGGAATTCGGAATGAACCATATCCGAACCTCTCATAATCCATATAGCGAGGATTTCCTGAAGCTTTGCGATAAGTATGGCATCCTGGTGGTGGATGAACTTTACGACAAATGGCTTACCCAGTATGCCGGCGGCAGAGTGGAGTGGGAGAGCCTTTGGCAGAAAGACATTCCGGAATGGGTAAAGCGAGATAGAAACCATCCGTCGGTTATCCTTTGGAGTCTGGGTAACGAGTTGCAGCAATACAGCAATCTGCCTTTCAATGATTGGGGCGTTACCGCCTATAAAATCCAGAAGGAGTTGCTGCACCGATATGATGATACTCGACTGACTACCGTGGCGATGCATCCCCGCTACCGCAATCTGGAGACAGATTCCATTCCAGCCGATCTGGCGGTGGCTACCGAGGTAAACTCCTACAACTATCGCTATATGTACTTCCCAGGTGATATGAAGCGTTATCCTGAAAAGACCTTCTATCAGAGTGAGGCAAGTGTGGCTGCCATGGGGCCTAACTTCTACGAGATGGACCGTGACAAGGTGATTGGTCTTGCCTATTGGGGCGCCATCGATTACCTGGGCGAGAGCATGGGATGGCCAGTCAAGGGTTGGAACCAGGGTGTGTTCGACCTTTCTCTTCAGCCAAAGCCGGATGCTTATTTCGTGAAGAGCATGTTTACTGACGAGCCAACCGTTCACATCGGTGTTATCGAGAAGTCGGGCGGCAATATCCAGTGGAATGGCATCAATGTTTCTGCCGGAAAGCTCTCAGAAAACTGGAACCGTGAGGCAGGCGAGCAGGTTTCGCTCTATACTTACACCAATGGCGACGAGGTGGAACTCTTCCTCAATGGCAAGAGTCTGGGTGTGAAGAAGAACAGCAACGACCCTAAGCTCCGTGCCCGAATCAAGTGGGACAACATCGCCTATGCTCCAGGCACTCTGGTGGCTGTGGCTAAGAAGAACGGCAAGGTGGTGGCTCGCCATCAGATAGAGACCACGGGCGAGGCCGTGGCTCTGAAACTGGTTCCGGATGTGGAGACCTGGCATGCTGATGGTAAGGATCTGATGCACGTCCGCATCTATGCCGTGGATAAGAAGGGCAGAAGAGTACTGAACATGAAGGATGCCAAGGCATTCGACAAGTTGACATTCACCGTGAAGGGCGATGCGAATATCGTGGCGGTGGATAATGGAAACATCTCATCGGACGAGCTTCATATCGGAAAGACCCAGTTGGAGAAGACCATCCAGAGAAATCTCTTCCAGGGTTCTGCTCTCGTGATATTGAGAGCAGGCGATAAGCCAGGAAAGATAGAACTTTCGGTGGCTGGCGAAAAGATGAAAGCCAAGAAGCTGGTTTTGAATACGAAATAAATATTAAAAAAGGTCGCCAAAATACTGGCGACCTTTTTTTAGTATCCTTTGTTTTCTCTTTATTTTCTGAATTTCTTTTTGAACCATTGGTTGAATGCCACGTAGGCACTGATTTCCTCCTGATGCTGAGGCTCAGCAAAGGTGAGGACATTGCCTGATGAATCTCCGTGCTGGTCTGGGAAGATGATCATCAGGTTCGTGCCCGAGAAGAAGCGGGTGAGCTCTTCCGGCAATCGTTCCAATGCCGACTTGTGGGAAACGGTTCCCTTGCGGGCTGTCACCACCACAAAGAGATGGTTCTTGCTCATGTGGGAGGCAAGTTGCGGCATCTCGTTCCAATGCTGCATCAGGGTGTATTCGGCTCTTACTTCCTGATGTCGGTTGGTGATGTACTCATTGATGAGTGCCAGGGTCTCCTCCCTGCCGTGGAACTGGATGCGGCAATCCAGATTGCCTGACAGGCGCGCCAGTCGCTCTACCCAGCGGTAGAAACCCGGTTCAAACTCAGCCCTCGATGGTACTGCCACCTGTATTCGGCGAATGGTATTGAGCGGCTGCTTGATGCGTGCCATGATGATCTGACGGCTCAGACCATTGAAGAGACTCTGATGAAACTCTCCCCAGAACTTAGGTGAAACCTCCGGATGCATGTGCATACCGATGATGATTTCTGAACACTGGAACTCATTGAAGGCATGCTTGATGCCGTTGGCGATGTTGGCAGCGATGCGAACCTGCGTCTGCGTCATCACGTCGGTGGCTGCGGCAAGCTGACTGCAATGATCCAGCAGCTGTCGGCCCAGTTCCTGCTTGTATCGCATATCCTTGTCATCATACACTACGTTCAGGCAGACCAGTCCTCTGTTCAGTTTTTGGTTTCTCACCAGGAAGGCGAGACTCATCAGATTATCGGCATATTCCGGATACTTCACCGGTATGAGAATCTTCTCATCGCTTGCCTTCTTGGTATCCTCGGCATCTGGAAGCTCCTTGTCGCGGAGGATAATCTTTCTGGAACTCCAGTCGGTGAGCATCGAAGAGATGACGCAGGTGCAGAGAATCATCATTACCACACCATTCAGCATATCATCGTTGACCAGATAGGTATTCGGTCCCACCAGGAGGTTCATACCCACCATCACCATGGCGATACTGCCGGCGGCATGGGCAGAAGTCAAACCGAACATCATGTGACCCGATGACAGCGGCAACCGGAATCCGAAGCAGGCGGCATAGGCTGCGATGGCTTTTCCCAAGGTTCCGAAGAACACGATGCAGAAGATGACCCAAAGGATATGACTGCCCTGGAAAAGCAGTCCCACGTTGATGAGCATGCCCACACCTATCAAAAAGTAAGGGATGAAGAGCGCATTGCCCGTAAACTCCAGTCGGTTCATCAGCGGAGACACGTGCGGGATATACCTATTTAAAATAAGACCCGCAAAGAAGGCACCGAACACGCCCTCGATGCCCACCATCTGCGAGAGAGCCGCACTCATGAAGAGCATCGCCATCACGAAGATAAACTGCATCACCGAATCGCTGTACCGGCGCAGAAACCATCTCGTGAGTCGCGGTATCAGGAATATCATCACTCCGCAGTATGCGGCAAACTTGGCGGTGAAGAGTACCCAGAACAGCAGACCATCATGACTGGAGAACGAGGCAACGAGACCTGCCAGCATGATGAGCGCTATCAGGAGCGAAAGCATGCTGGAACCCACGCTCAGCGTAACGCTCGGTTTCTGCTGCAGACCATATCTGGAAACGATAGGGTAGGCTATCAGGGTATTGGAAGCCATGATGCAGCTCAGCAGAAACGATGCCCTGATGGAATAGTGCAGCAACCAGATGCTCATGCCGAAGGTGAGGAAGAAGGGAATGAAGCAGGTGAGCAGACCATAGATGATGAGCCGCGATTTGTTTTTCTTCATACCCTCCATGTCCATCTCCAGGGCGGCGAGGAACATAATGTAGTAGAGTCCCACCTTGCCGAACAGCTCGAAAGATGCATCTCGTTCCAGGATGTTCAGTCCGTATTTACCCACGAGGATACCCGCCAGCACCATTCCGATGATATGAGGAATTCTGAGTTTACCCATGATGATAGGGGCAAAGAGGATGATGAGGAGCACTACGAAGAAGATCAGCGTAGGGTCGGTAATTGGAAAATATTCTGCAATATTCAGCATAGGCATTCTACTTATTGTTGATGATGAAAGAGGGATTCAGCATCCGCTTCATCCCTCTTCTTTTTATTTTTGAGTGCAAAATTACTAATAAATCTTGAAAGGGCAAAGTTTTTTGCCCCCTTATCATTTATATGTGTAGAGATTTTTGTAATTTTGCACCCTGAAAACAAACTTAGGATAAAAAGATAAGGATAATTAACGTATGAAAAAAGGATTGTTTGCACTCGCCTTGGGTACATTTACCCTGGGCATCGCAGAATTTATTATTGAGGGAATTCTCACCGATGTGGCGCACAACATGAATGTGTCCATCCCTCAGGCTGGTCATCTCATCTCTATCTATGCACTGGGTGTATGCGCCGGTGCTTTCTCGCTGATATTGATGCATAAGTATCGCCCCAAGAATATACTCTTGTTTCTTACTTCACTAGTAATTCTGGGAGCCATCATCGCTACGATAGCCCCTAATTACGGGCTTCTGCTTTGTGCTCGCTTCATCCAGGGACTTCCTCATGGTGCCTATTTCGGTACGGCTACCATCGTGGCGGTGAAGATGGCGAAGGAGGGAAAGGGTACCAAGGCGGTGGCGATGATGTGTGCCGGTATGCCGTTTGCCAATCTGCTTGGTGTTCCGCTGGGCACCTTCCTGAGTCATACCATCTCCTGGCGAGTGCCTTTTCTCATATCGGTGGCGTTGGGCGTCATCACGCTCTATATGATTTACAAGTGGGTTCCTGATGTAGAGGCTCTGCCTAACAAGGGTATGAAGGCGCAGTTCCGGTTTATGCGCCATCTGGCTCCCTGGCTTATCATCGCTGCTACTTTCCTGGGCAACGGCGGTATTCTCTGCTGGTTCAGTTACATCTCTCCGCTTTTGCAGATGAACGGCGGTTTCCATGCGGCATCAATTTCGGTATTGATGATTCTTGCCGGTTTGGGAATGGTGGTAGGAAACCAGGTGAGTGCCTTGCTGGCAGACAGGTTCAAGCCGGGCCGCTTTACCTGCTATCTGCAGTTTCTGGCTGCCGCAGCCTTGCTGGCTACCTTCTTTCTGTCGCATATCGGTTGGGTATCGGCAGCGATGATGTTTATCAGTTGTGCCTGCCTTTTCGGTATAGGTTCGCCAGAGCAGTTTCTCATTGTGAAGCACAGCGAGGGTGGCGAGATGCTAGGCGGTTGCTGCATTCAGGCAGCCTTCAATCTGGGCAATGCCCTGGGTGCCTTCTTGGGCGGAATCCCCGTGGCGATGGGATTGGGATATAATTACCCTGCGCTCATCGGTGTACCGATGGCATTGGCTGGAGCCTTCTGTCTCCTGGTGTTTCATCGTAAATACGAGTGTTCTAAAGATTGAGAAAACCTGGATTGACATGTCATTTTGCCCTGTTTCCTATGACAGAATTTGATGAAAATCAAGAAAACGGCCCTTTTTTGAAGTTTTTCCCAAAAACATTGTGTGCGTACACAAAAAGGCATTACCTTTGCACTCGAAAAGATAGATAACGAATAATTAAAGTAAAGAAAGGATAACTATTATGATGGTATTAGTAATGACACTGGCAGTTGTAGCTGCCCTTTTTGCAGAGGTTGTAAATGTCAACAAGAAGATTAGCCTCGGCAAGTAATCAGACAAAAATAGAGAAAGGATAAAAGTTATGATGGTATTAGGTATGGTTTTGGCAATGATCGTTGCCGGATGCGCTGAGTATGGCGCAAGAACTAATATGAAGAACTTCGCTTAACAGCCGTTCTTCTTTCAATTTGAGAGAATTTAAACAGTAGTTGCATAGATAAATACAGGAAAGGCAGTTGTTGGCATTGGAAGGATGCCAGCAGCTGCCTTTTCGTTTTTTCTCAGCTGAACTTTTTCAGTCTCGCTATTTTTTTTCGGGCTATTCCTTTGCTTGTATCATTATTTTTTGTAACTTTGCCGAAAGAATTTAAAACGGCAGCAATATGAAATATCCTATCGGCATACAAGACTTTGAGAAAATCATAGAAGATGGCTATGTTTATCTGGACAAGACAGGCTTGGTCTATGATTTGGTTCATAATGGAACAATTTACTTTCTGTGTCGTCCTAGACGATTCGGAAAGTCGTTGCTCGTATCTACCTTGAAATGCTATTTCGAGGGAAAAAAGGAGTTGTTCAAGGGGCTTGCCATCGACAAGTTGGAGAAGGAATGGAAGCAATATCCTGTGTTTCATCTCGACTTCAATGGTAATAATTTCACTAATCCTGGAGAACTTGAGGTCATATTAGAAAACTTTGTTGCATCGCAAGAGATGATATATGGTAGAAGTCCTTTCAGGGATTCCTTAGGAGGCCGTTTTGAATATGTATTGAAAGCTGCTCATGAGAGAACAGGACTTCGTGCCGTGGTTTTAATTGATGAGTATGATAAGCCAATATTGGATGTGCTTGATACACAAATCAAAACATCAATAAAGGGTGAAGAACGGTTGTTGGAAGATTGGAATCGTGAGGTCTTGAAAGGTTTCTATAGTGTCTTCAAGGCTGCCGATGCTAATCTACAATTTGTCTTGCTCACGGGTGTCACCAAGTTCTCGCAGGTAAGCGTATTCAGTGGTTTCAATCAGCCTAACGACATCAGTATGGATGAGGATTACGAGGCACTTTGTGGTATTACGGAAGAGGAATTGTATTCCACTTTCGAGGAACAGATCAAAGCGATGGCTGTGAGATATAAGACCACAGAGGAAGGAATGAAATACAAACTGAAGAGGAAGTTTGACGGTTATCACTTCAGTCCTAATATGCTTGATATCTATAATCCTTTCAGTATTTTGAATGCGCTGAGCAAGAAGATTCTGGCAGATTATTGGTTCCGCACGGGTTCGCCAACCTATCTTGTTCGCCTATTGTCTCATTTTGATGAGAACATCAACGAGATGGTGAACAGGTTTTATCCTACGAGTAGTTTTATCGACTACAAGGCAGATGTGGAAGCACCGTTGCCTATGATTTATCAGAGCGGTTATCTTACCATCAAAGACTGGAATATGGATACCGATTCCTATCTCCTGGATTTCCCGAATGATGAAGTGCGAAGCGGATTCTTGACGTTGGTAGCTTCCAGTTATCTGAAGCCATCGAAGTCAACGGATGCCTGGATTATTCAGGTAGTAGATGTGATGTCGAAGGGAGATTGCTGTCAGTTGGAGAATCTGATGACTTCCTTCTTTGCCAGCATTCCTTATAACCAGCGTCGCAAGGACGATGAGCGCGAGAAGGAACGTTATTTTCAATACACCTTCTATCTCGTATTGAGAATGATCAGCTGTTTCACGGTCTTCATCGAAAAGCAACAAAGCGAAGGTAGGGTAGATTGTGTGGTTGAGACTCCGAACTATATCTACATCTTCGAATTCAAGCGTGATGGTTCGGCTGAAGAAGCCCTGAAGCAGATAGAGGATATGGGCTATGCCAGGGAATATGCAGCAGATGGCAGAAAGATTTATCAGATAGGTTGCAACTTCTCGTCGAAGACGGGAACCATTGATGGGTGGAAGGTAAAGTAGATAATTTGCAAGAATTACCCGAAGATGTAGTGATATGGCGTTATTAAGAATGAATCTTCTTTACATTAGCTTGCCTGAGATTCTCGTATTTTCAGACGCTTATTATTTCTTTGAGAATATCGCAAATATGAAGAGGAATAAGAACTTGTTGATAATCAAGTGTTTGTGATTTCTTAACAAGAAGATGCCGTTGAGGAAAATCTATAGTTGTACGACTATAACCCCTATAGTTGTACAACCATAACTCTACAGTTGTACAACCATAGCATGTATAGTCGTACAACTGTAACTTTATAGTCGTACAACTATAGGGCTTGTTCTTAATATAGAGCAGAAAACAAGGAATCCCAGCCTCTCAATCCTCTTGTTTTTATCGCTAGATTCCAAACTTGTAGGTATATGAATTTAGGTTATAAATATTGACGGGAGGTATTTTGCAATTTTAATTTGAACTAAAAAAAGGAGGAATAAGGCCTTATGGAAAATGGGGAAGATGTTCCCGAATGGCTGAAGAATGGGGATTATGAGTTTGAGTATAATATTATAAGATAAGATCAATTGTGTGTCTGATTTAGCAAAGAGGGTGTGTCATAAGTTAATGATTCACCCTTTTTTGTTTGTTGGAATGTTGCTGATATGTTGTTGGAAAACATAGTATAAGTTGTTAGAAAAGATAGTATATGTTTTTGAGTTAGTTAGTATCTCCGGTCGCACAACAGCTGTTGTGCGCTTGCATATCAGCTGATATGCGTTTGCACAACAGGTGATGTGCATGCGTAGGTCAACTGTTATGCGCCAACTGTAATTTAGACTTATGACGCCTCCTCTTTGTCATTTGATACATACAGAATGGCATTTCATACAAGGTATGTTTAGATATTTGGCTGATAGAAATAATCTTTTTACTTTTGCACTCGTAATCGGGAAGCGATAGAAGAGAATGATTCGTGGAACGAGGAACATGAAGTATAACCCTTTAATATATAATAAGGTATGAAGAAGATTATGATTTCGTTGATGATGGTAGTAGCTGTCACCACAACCAGTTTTGCAAAGAGTAACAACACCGATGTGGCAAATGCCGTAAAGAGTGTAGCCGAGCAGGTGAAGCAGGCTCCATCCGGTACTGTGTATGGTGTGGTTGAGAATACCAAGCATCACATCATCGTAGCTACTCCTTTCGGAAAGTACACCATTGAGAAGAAGGATGGCGGCGTCAGCTTTATGGGAATGTCGGCAAAGCTGGTATCATCAAAGAATGGCGTTTATAAAGTCAAGACATCCCTTGGTAATTTTACGGTGAATGCCAGAAAGGGGACGGTGGTGAAGAACTAAACGGAAAAGGAAGATAGAAAAGTTTGAGGTATATAGGCATCGGAGCCATCATGGAATAGGAATGTGGAAGTATTATCTTTTCGGCAGTGGCGGCATCCGATGCCTTTTTCTTATTCCTTTTAGAAAAATAGAGCATTTTAGAAAAAAAAGTAGCTAAAAGTTTGGCAGTATCAAGAATATTGCTTACTTTTGGGGGCAGAGTTGGAGCAGACGGAAAAGAACGGCTGCGATGAAGACTCAAATGAATGAGCGTATTGAACGTTATCCTAGAATAGAAATGTGGAAGTTTCGAAATCTGCTTGGATAGTGAACAGTATTCTCACGCCTTAGGATTATTGTATCCTTTTCGTTATGGAAAGGAATAATATATCCTTTTGGCGTGGGCTATTGTTTGATGCTAGCAGATAGGTCCTTCCACAACCTCTATTCTGGCCTAAAGACAATAGTCCCACGCCAATTCATAAAAACTTTAGTAACTAATGCAACTTCTGGGAACAAGTTTGCTATGTAAAGTAATTGTAGTTTATGGCAACAATTGGAGCAACACATAATTGTGGGCTTTCTTGGATTAAAAGAGTCTGAGGTTGATAGTATTCAGCCCATACCTGATGCAAAGTTGATAAAAATAGGGCGTTCTAAACTGGATAGAACGATGACAGGTGTGACTTATGCCTTGTCTATGGAGCAAGGTTTTCTTATTATATTTGATTCTGATTATGCAGGGCAAGCCGTTGCTCAGAAAACCTTTTGGGGAGAAGGAACAGATGATGTTTATAATATGGTAAAAAAATGGGCTGTTCCTGCGAAAGTATATCCAGGGTCAACAGGCTTTTTTATTTATTCACAACAACTAGGTTATCTTCTTGTTGAGAGACAAACCATTGAAGGAAAAGAGTGTATTGCGGTTTCAAGAGAGTGTGTGCTTTAAGGATTATATCAAAAGGTATGCTTGTGCATTAGTGAAAAGAAATATTGAAATATGAATACAATACGTACTAAGAGATTGGTATTGACTACTGTAACAATAGCTGATACTGTATTTTTGAAGCAGCTTTTTTCATTTGCAGATGTAAAAAAGTACTATGTGTTAAGGGAAGATCATATGAGTAACATAGATTTGTTTACGGCATATATGGTTGATAGTATAAAGAATGAGCGTTCTATAGAGTATATAGTTAGATTAACCAATGGTACTCCGATAGGATTAGTTGGTGGTGAACTTTATCGTGAACAAACTGGTGAAATATCTTGGAACACTGCTTATGCTATTCTTCCTTCCTATCAAAGAAATGGTTATGCAACTGAAGCATTGGTAAGTTTTACAGAATATATCAAGCAATATAATATAGTAAAGGCTTTTCTTGATATTTCAGATGATAACGAGGCTTCCAAAAAAGTTGCTCAAAATGCAGGATACAAATATAATAAAGATACAGCTCATTTTGATCCAAAGCATATGGAACTGTCTGTACTTTTTCATTGGGAATTGATGTTGCATTCTAATAGAGATGTTTTTTTTAGCATGGGTTGTCAGGCTTATGAGGTAAAAGACTATCAGGTTGCTGAGAAATATTTCCTGCAAGCACTCGAACAAGAGTATAATCAAGGTAGTCCGAATACAGATGCTTTGTGTTATTCTAATATGGGGATGGCATGTTCTTCGTATGGCAATTATCAAAAAGCTTTTGAATGCTTGATGAAAGCTAAAAAATTAGGACTTTCCAATACTTCAATAGAAAGAGAATTACGATGGCTAAGGAATAATGTTGGAATATACTAATTTGTTTGGGTAATAATATAATGAATCAAGTAGCAGAATTTATGAAAAAATAAAAAGAAGATTACACATTGGACATGCTGATAGTTCTGTGGGTAAGAGTAAATTGTTGGCTTCCAATAAGCAAACTTTGAAAAAACTTCCAAATATAGTTAAACAGCAAGCACCATCTAATAATAGTGCTGCTGTTGCCATGTGATATATTGCAGTGAATTAGATTATATCTCACGATGTATTCTTGATTCTACAACAATAGAGACTGGTGGACAACTCTTTGGATTTTGGACATCTACAGGAATCCCTGTAGTTTTGTATGCAATAGGACCAGGCCCTCTAGCTAACCATCAAGTAACATTCTTCAATCAAGATGTTGATTATTTGTTGAATGTCGGTACAGCTCTTTTGCAGAGATATGGATTGCAACATATAGGTGAGTGGCATTCGCACCATCAGTTAGCCCACATTGCAGCTACCCGTTATGTAACTCCCTGATTTCCAATATCCTGATTTTTTTTGAAGTCTGATTTGGGTGTAGCATGGATTTTCTTTTCCCGAGCGGCTTGGGGTTAATATAGAGCAAATCATAGATAGCGGAGAGTTTACTCTCTGCCTCTGTGCTCTGTCTTATACTAATGACCTGTCCATCTACGGTCTCAACTTTTGCAGTAACCACAACCTGTGTGCTGGCAATGCGCATGATTTCATCCCATCTCACATTCTCATGCTTCTTCAATTTCAGGCGATATTTGGTGACGCTTACCACCCAATATGCCAGTATGGCAAGATTGAGATGAGATTTGATACCATTGTCGCTCTTATGATAGACAGGACGGATGTCCAAGTCTGTCTTCAACACATGGAAAGTTTCCTCTACGGTTCTGATTACATTATAAAATTTCTAGATGTTCAATGCCTGGCTTTCATCAAGGCTCGTCAGCAAGACATATCTGTTCTCCATTTTCCCCTCAAAGTAGGAGTTTGTGATGTCAAACAGAAGAATCTTCTCCTCGATGCCGAACATCTCTGCAAGTGCAGTGTTCTCACGAAGATAGCGGACTGTCTTTAATTCTGAATACGGATAGATGGCTCGTGCGATAATCTGCATGAGGGCAAAGTTTATCTGGTCACGCTTCCATCCCCTAGAGGTCAGGTATTTACTAATATCAAGCATACGCATGGTAGAGTTACAGAGGTTCTCGCAACCGATGATGCGAGCTTCATGCTGGGTGAACGTTTCAAGCTTAACGGCAACTGCTTTCTTGCGCTCCTCTTCTTCGCGAGCCTTACGCTCGGCGATGAGACGAGGATCGTTCTCCTGGGCATACTTGCTGCCACGGTACTTCACATATTGAGACATGGCTTCCTCGTAGAGCTTTTTGTTATCGCACATTACGCTTTGTCCATCTTCAATCATAGTGGTGAGCATGGATGCCAGTCGGTTACGTTCATCCTTGTCAAAACCGGGAAGTTCTCCAAGGCAAAGGACACTACGATGCTTAGTCTTGCCATCTTTGTCGATGTAAGACTTCGTGAGACGGTAGTAATCATATGCGATTGCCGTACCATCTCCCTGATCACGATATTTCTTTGCCTTGGATATATACATTTCGGAGGCAAAGGTACACACATTTTTTCAACTGACAAAACGGGCGGGTGTAGCATTTTGGGGATTTTCTCGAACATTCGCCGCAAATTAGGATTCTTTATGCAAAATCAGCTAGAAAATTGGCAGAAAACTGCCGAAATCTAGGATTTCGTTAGGAATCTTTAAGTTTTTCACCAAAGGCTGCTGCAATGTGGGTTAACTCTGTTTTACTTGCTTTTGCCACCAAACGCTCCAGAGTGCCGTATATCTAAGTTTGCTGATGAATTGATGTAGATCAAGAAAGTAGGTAGTGCATCGAGTTTACGAAAAATAGATGTTTTTAAATTTGCATGTTACAGATTTTATTTGTATCTTTGCCATGTTATATCAGAGTTTTGCTTGTTTTCTTTTCGCAACACTAAGATGAGTGAAAATTCTGACATGACAGATTCTTGGCAACTTTTTGCTGCTCAGATACTTAAAGAGTTTAATTTATAATAGTGTTGCGGAATTAAGGTTAAATATAAAAGCAATGGTTAGTTCAAATATTCTTTCCTTAAAATCGATGTTGCCATCTTCATTTGCTACGAAGTTAGCTTTACAAGCTACCTATGTAGGGATTGATTTTGGTACATCTACTACCGTTGTTTCAATAGCATCAAAAGAGAATGGAATAGATTCGATAAAGACTCTTCCCATTAAACTTACTCAAATATTGGAAGACGGCACTATTTATAAAAGTGAAAAACTTCCAAGTGTGATAGCATGGTTTAATGGAAAATTACTTGTTGGAGAAGGTGCGTCTAATCTAAAATATACCCTTACTCGAGGTAAAAACATTTGGTTTTCCTTTAAAATGGAAATTGGAGAAGACCTTGGTGCTAAATACTATAATAGTGAGGTTGGCAGTATGGATGGTATTAGGATTAGAAATCCAAAAGACTGCGTAAGAGTCTTCTTTATGTACTTGAACATGCTGCTAAAAAGATATTGTCAAGAACAAGGACTTTCTGATAATATTCTCTATGCTGTGAGCATTCCTGCTTCTTTTGAGGCAAATCAGCGTAAAGAGCTGATGGAAGCATTGATGGCAAATGGAATGAATGTTTCCAAGCAGTCTCTAATAGACGAGCCAAATGCAGCTTTTATAAGCTATGTACATGATAGTGAAGATTCCGAAAAGCCTTTACTTATCTCTCCACATTATAATTCAAATGTACTAGTCTTTGATTTTGGTGGTGGAACGTGTGATATCTCTATTCTTGAAATAGGAAAGTCAACAAACGGACTTTACTCAAAGAACGTAGCTATTTCCAAGTTCACTAAACTTGGAGGCGATGATGTTGATCGTTATATTACATACAAATACATTCTACCTCGCTTTTTAGCCACAAATAATGTTAAGGACGAGGACTTTAGAACAAAGGAACGTCAATATGTTGCGACGCAATTATATAAGGTATCAGAGAGATTGAAAATTTTGCTTTGCAAGAAAATTTCCAATCAAATGTATAATCTGGAAATCCCCGATTACGTCAAAAACAATTCAGATAAAGAAACTGTAACAATACCTGTCTCTGTTGAGACAAAAAAGGGTTTGCTTACACAAGCAGACTTCTACCTTACCACAAAAGAGTTGGTTGAGGTGATGTCTATTTTCATAAAGAATTCAAGAATTCCAACTGTCATCAATGGACAAGATGAGTACAATAACATATTCATGCCAATTGATAGTGCTATAAAGAAAGCTAATATTAAAAAGACAGATATTGATTATGTTCTTTTGATAGGTGGAAGTGCCCAGAATCCATTTATTCAAGAGACCTTAAAGACGTATTTTAACGATTCAGAAATATTGGTTCCGCAAGACTTGCAAACACATGTGTCAAAGGGGGCTGCTATCAACTCTTTACTGATGAATGGTTTAAACAAGTGTATAATCCAACCCATAACAAGTGAACCTATTTTCGTAATAACAAAAGATACCACAAATAAAGTCTTAATTCCGGCGGGAGCGTCAATACCTTGTGACACTGTAATTATAGATGACTTGGTGCCCACAAAGGATCATCAACAAGCTATCGAGTTGCCAATTTGTGTTGGTAATTCTAATAAAATGTTGTTCAATCTTAAGATTACTCGAGATGGGGGATTTATGACATCTTCACGGGTTACTTTAGCTTTGGAGATAACCGCTGACAAGTTGTTGCTTGCAAAGGCAAGTTGTATGGGAATAAACTGTATGATTGAGCCACAGAATCCTTTTGCAAACAAAGAACTTACTACAGAGGAGCGTATTGTTCTTCGAGCTGAAAGAGAGGCAAATATAGAGGCAGAGAAGAATGGAGGCATTCCAACAAAACATAGTCTTATAAAACTGAGAAAGGCGTATGATGACGCAGGAAATGACTTCAAAGCTGCAGAAACCCTAGAACAGCAGAATGAAATATATCCCAATCCAGAAGACTACAATCTCATAGGAGTCTATTATCATAACTCTGGGAACAAGGACAAAGCTGTGGAATTCTTTGAAAGGGCTATTGAACATAATCCAAACGATTATTGGCCAAACTTCAATTTAGGTAATACTCTTTTCTATAAAGACCCGCAACGAGCAAGAAAACATTTGAATAAAGCATACGAACTTTACCCTTCTGAACCATGTATTAATATTTTACTTGGAAGACTTGATAAAAACGAGGGTAAGACTGTTGAAGCTAAAGAAAAGTTCCAAATTGCTTATGATAAATACGAGCAAAGATGGAAAGCTAATTCTTTAAGTGACACTGATTATGATTGGTTTGCTTCTGTTGCTGAGGAACTTGGTAAAAGAGATAAAGCCTATGAAATACGTAGAGCTAAGCCGAAAATTGAAAAAACATCATATTATGATGAAGAAAATTTGACTCAAACAATATTGAAGTCTATAACAAAAATATAAACAATTAAATTCATGTTACTATGGCATGGTTAGTTCCTGAAAACATGCTGGATGACCAGCAACGTGATTTTGTCGAAAATATCGACATTAATCAAAGAAATGTTTGGATCAAGGGATTCCCTGGTTCTGGAAAATCTGTATTGTTAGCATACACGCTGAAGCGAATTAGGAGACAAACTCCTAGTGCTAAAGTTGCGGTAGTTGTTTTTACTCGCTCTTTAATAACGATGTTCAAAGCAGCATTTGCCGAAATGGGAGTATCAGCTAATATAATGACTTACTATGAATTTTTGAAAAGCTCCTCTGATTATGACTATGTTTTAAGCGATGAGATTCAAGATATGACTGATAGAGTCCTCACCACAATGAACAATAAGGCTAAGCATGTGATTGTTGCTGGTGACGAGAATCAATCAATTTACGATAGTGATCCCAAATATCGTGAGCCAACAGTTTCACCTACTCAAATTACATCGCTCTTAAATTGTCGCGATTTTGAACTTGGTATCATCCATCGCTTATCCAGTTCTATTATAGCTGCTGTTGAAAAATTCATGCCTAATATGAATATTTTCTCTGCACGAAGAGACATGACAAAACAAACAACCCAAATCCGTTTGTGTACAGCTAATTCTGCAGAACAAGAAGCAAAATATATAATGAGGGAAGCTCAAAAAGCTGTTAATGTTGGCGATACTGTTGCAATACTTATACCTACACAGCAGAAGATTTTGGAATTTTTCCAAATAGCTTTAACTGCTCTTGGTAAAAGCAAATGGTCTGTTCAATTAAATAGTTGGGGAAAAGTTGATTATAATAAACTTAACTCATATTTGTCCTCTAATGGCGTAAAAATGCAATATGTGGGCAATGGCTTTGGGTCATTTTCAGAAGGTGGTGGAAAGATCAATGTAATGACCTATCATAGTTCTAAGGGATTAGATTTTGACAATGTATTCCTACCCGGATTAAGCCAGTCCCTGTACATTAACAGCAATGAAAGATTGAGTCGCACATTGTTTATGGTAGCTATGACAAGAAGTCGAAACAACTTATATCTTACTTATAGTGGATCGCAATCGGCTTACTTGTCGAATTTCTCTAGAGATTGTAGCCATATCAATGTAAGTGATGTCCTAAATGGACAAAACTCGATAGCTAGTGGTAATAGTATATTTGGTATTTAAATATGATACATAACATAACATTAATACGAAGAGCTGATTTTATAGATCTTTATAAATTTGGCTTCTTTTATCTGGAGAATGAAAAAATTGTCCAGTATGATGGTGCGCCTTCCGAATTATCGAAAAGAGATGACATATATGACATGCTCTTTTCTAGAATCAATTCATTTGAAAGCTCATTTGCTTATTTGCTTATCAGCTTTGTTAAACCTGATAATTCAAATGAACTGACAAAAGTTTCTATCCAAGAAGTTGATTATGTCTTTCCTTTGGACATGGAAGCAAAGCGTGAATTTGAGTCTTCTTTTGATGAACACATCAGAATAGACAATCCAATATGGCCTGATGCAATTAGTCTTATTAAGAAAAAGCAGCTATTTCAAAACTCTATGCAGGGAGCAAGAAATATATTTAATATCTTCAAATTAGAAGGAATTGAGGAAGCAAAAGCTATAATCTCAGATGATCTTGTGGAAGATATGCTTGCTGATGTTTATGATAACATTCGCCCCTCAGGAGAGAAGTCATTGTGGGTATATCTAATGAGGTATGAGAGACATTCTTTTTATCCTAAGGAGTCTCTCGGATATTTTATGGATATTGTACATATTTTTGTTAATTATTTGTCACAGAAAGAAACTGAAGATCATGTTGTTGAACAAACTGCTATTTATAATGTTCTGGCAACATATGAAGGTTTCAACTATAAGACTGATAAAATTATGGAATTGCTAAAGGAGAATGAAAATGCATCTGGGTTCTTGGCAAAAATAGAAGATGCTGTCTCTAAGGTGAACTTTATCTATGTCGCTGTTAATTACCTTAAACTTCGTGATTTATACAAGGATGAGTTTGCCTATAATGAACAATTTGTAGAGGCATGCAAAACGTCTTTTGGTAAGTCTTTTACTTTAGCTGCGTATATGTTAGGCATAGCACTTGGACATAATAAAACGTATTCATGTCTTTATGAGAATATGCCATTGCCTATATACAAATCAAAGGAAGAAATGGCTGCTATTCTTCTTCGAAAGAAAGAGGAGAAGGAAAGAGCAATACGTGAAATGGAACGTCTTGAGCGTGAACGTGAATATGCACGCGAAAAAGAACGTCTTGAACGTGGACGCAATAAAGGTGGTAAATCTGTTAAGTCAACAAAACCCAATGGGGAAATCTTCGGATCTGCTATTAATAAAAGTACTAAAGATGTACTTAGTTCGGATAGCTCTTCACGCCGTCCGGAAACAGGTTTGGTGGCTTTCAAAAAGAATGGTAGTGATACACCACAATTAAGGAATTATGCTTCATTCCCAATTATCCTGCAAAAGTGTAAAAAGGATGGAACTCCTTCTAAAGCTAATGGTGCGAGAAAGGAGTTTACTACAGCATCAGAATATCAAGAATTTATGAAAAACCACTCTGGCAAGGAGTGGATAATTGTTAAAGAGTAACATATGGAATTTACATATCAGGAAAAAATTGCAGTAATGCGTATTCTCTTAGACATCATACATGCCGACGGCATTATTGATGAAAGAGAAACATTCTTCTTCAATAAGTTAAAAGATAATTTCAACTTAGCTGATGAAGACCATGAAGTTGTTAGAGTGAAAAATTCGCTCATTGCCCTTACTCAAATTAAACAGATGAGTAAAGAGAAGAAAGTAGAATTTGCTCGATTGATGGGACAAATGATTATAGTTGATGAAGATATTAATGTGAATGAAGTCGCGATCTATAATGTAGTGGCTGAGTTTTGTGACATTAACACTTCGTTTGATGAATCTGTAGAAAAACAAGAAATAGACTCTTGTTCAAAGTCCTAGCACACTGATTACATTGCATATTAGCGTAGAATTGTCAAAAAGGAGATGTTCTGATATTTACAATTCTCCTTTTTAACTTACTCTTGTGTGCCGTAGTTAGATGTATATACAATGACTCGATATTGTGCCAACACTGGTATCATGGAAAGCCGTTGTTATGGTAAATGTAGAATAATGTAGTTAGTTTATGTCAAAATTTAAAATACCAGGAGTTTCATTCTCTTTAAAACGAGCACTCGGTATCACGCAAGCTAAACAGAAGTTTGCTCGTGAGACAGGGATTCCAACCTCTAAGACTGGATTAGAAAGAAAAGTGGGAAAGATGGTGTTGGATGCCATTTTCGGAAAGAAGCGATGATGGTTCATACTTCCAGAATCCCATTTCATACATTTATCCCTTTATTTTCTATGCCGTTTCGAATAAAATCATTATCTTTGTCCCCCTGAAAACAACTAAAAGATAAAATGTAATGAAGAAAGGATTAAAATATACTTTGGTTTCCTTAGGCAGCCTGGTCGTTTTGGCTGGTATTGGTCTGGGAATCATGTATGTGGTGTCGCCATATAAGATGAAGCGATGGGTGGGCATCGCTTCATCTTATTCTGATGTGTTCGTTGATAGATTGAAAGGGCAACCTTATACTCGTGGCGGATATGACGGTATTGATGTGTCGAAACACAATGGAGTTATCAAGTGGAAGGAAATAGCGAAGAATAAGCGAATCAAGTTCGTTTATATCAGAGCTACACATGGTAAGGGATATGTGGATCGACATTATCGCCGAAATATCAGACTGGCTCGTAAATATGGGTTGAAGATAGGATCTTATCATCTGATGTCTGCCGGCTCTTCAGTAACTGCTCAGTTCCGGGATTTCCAAAAGATGGTGAAGAAGAGTGAGCAGGACTTGATTCCTGTATTGGATGTGGAGGAGAAAGGCATCCAGGGAAGATGGAAGGGACGACAGCTGCAGGATAGCATACAGGTGTTTGCTGACTTGGTGAAGAAACACTATGGCAAGTATCCTATCATCTATAGCAACGAGAGCTTCTATAATAAGGAGATGGGGGCGAAGTTCAATCGCTATTATCTCTTCATCGCCAATTATAACTCCCGACAACCCTCTATCGACGGCAGAGGAAAGTGCAATATCTGGCAGTATTCAGAAACCGGACATTTGCATGGTATTGGAGAAAGGGTAGATTTAAGCAGATTCATGAATGGTACAACCATCAAGGATTTGATGCTGTAACAAATAATAAAAATGTACCAAGTTGTTTTTTATCATTACGTAAGGAAAACGCCCTTTGTTAGAATGTTACTGCTAACAAAGGGCGGTGAGCTGATTATGCCAAATGATTTATTGTTCTAAAGTCTTTGGATAGCAATCGCAATACTTCTGCATTCATCTCTGTTGGGGTAAAACCTCGTACAGCTCGTTTATTGAATACATCTGTTTGTTTGGCTTTATCTATACCTGGGCCTATATCCCAATTTCCGTTGGTGGTTTGGTAATAGTAGTATTTGCCATTTGTGAAGCCTCTATTTTCAGGATTCTCTCGCATCCATAAGTTTTTTATAAAATTATGGATGTTTGGGGCAGGCTTTGACTATGGAATCTTTCTTCCGTCTTTGGTATATAGAAAAGTCTGTCCATTTACTGAGGCGAGACCACTAAAGGGCTTATTGGTAGCTATATTCCACCACTAGCCATTTTTCTTTTTTAATATTGCTTGTTTATTTTTTCCCATTTTTTATGGTCATTTTTACTCATCTCTATTTTTTGCTTCTGCATCTATATAGTTTATTCTTGCAGAATCAGGTCCAATCCATTTTTGGTTGATAGAGTCGTACCTGTTGTTATCTAACCAATTCTCAGCGTTGGAGACTATTTCGTAATGTCCAATGCCAAGGAAGTTTTGTAGCGAATACCATTGACGACAGCCCGTTAGGAAACTGACCGCTACTATTGAAATGAAAAATATCTTCTTCATCCTTTTTTATTTTTAATATAGAAATAATCTGGAAATTGTAATGTTCTTCTTGAAAGAAGAACAAATCATCTTATATAGAAATCAAGTTTGCAGTGCTAGCTCCCACAAAAACTTGCATATAGTTTTTTTATGCATGGCTACATAGATCATGACCAAGGACAACCTATCGGATGCTGTTGGCTTTTTACGTTTGCAAAGTTACTCATTTTATTTTGAATAACCAAATTTTTCAGATGATTTTTATATTATCAGTGATTATTGTTAGATATCGCAAACTAAATGGGGATTTCTTTGCAGCTATGAATATTTTTTTGTATTTTTGTCCCCAAATATAAGTACTTAAAGCATATTGTAAGATGGCTGCATTGAAATTATACCCTGTGGGAATCCAAACTTTTGAGCGAATTCGAAAAGAAGATAAACTCTATGTTGATAAGACGGAATACATTTACAGAATGACGCATTCTGGTGGATGTTATTTCTTCTTGAACCGACCACGCCGTTTCGGAAAGTCATTATTGACTTCAACTTTTCAAAGCTATTTTGAGGGTAAGAAGGATTTGTTTAAAGGGCTTGCCATCGAAAAACTGGAGCAGGAGTGGACGGAATATCCTGTGCTGCATTTTGATATGTCGGGTGGCAAGCATCTGGAAAAGAAGGAGTTGGAAGATTATTTGGGCTATCAATTGGCTAATAAAGAGGCTACGTATGGTATTACAACACTTCAGAATGGAGCAAATAATCGTCTGACCGATTTGATTCTGACTGCTTATCGAAAGACAGGCAAGCAAGTGGTTGTGCTCATCGATGAGTATGATGCTCCTTTGTTGGATGTAGTACACGAGGATACTTCCTTGCAGGTTCTTCGCAACGTTATGCGCAATTTCTATAGTCCATTGAAAATGTGCGAGCCTTATCTCCGCTTTGTCTTCTTGACGGGCATCACCAAGTTTTCGCAGATGAGTATCTTTAGCGAACTGAATAATATCTCGAATGTGAGCATGGATGAGGAGTATGCTGGAATTTGTGGTATAACCAAGGAAGAACTGGTGACCCAAATGTCGGCAGATGTTGATGCTTTGGGCGAGAAGTTGGGCAAGACAAGAGAGGAGACGCTTGCGGCTCTTCGAGAGTACTATGATGGTTATCATTTTGCAGATGTCTCGCCTGACGTATTCAATCCATTCAGCTTGCTCAATGCCATGTCAAAAGGTAAATTAGATTACTATTGGTTTGCCTCTGGTACACCTACTTACTTGATCAACATGCTCAACAAGTTCCAGGTGATGCCATCTGAGATAGGTGGCAGTGAGGCTGATAAGTCGGAGTTTGATGCTCCAACCGAGAAGATGACCACCATCATGCCGTTGCTCTATCAGAGTGGCTACATCACCATCAAGGGCTATGACCCAGAGACGGAACTCTATCTCTTGGACATTCCGAATAAGGAGATTCGTGTGGGCTTGTATCGTTGTCTTTTACCTTATTATATAGGTATGAATACGGTGAAGGGTACCACCACAATCGCCAAGATGTCTGCTGCCATTCGTCATAACAAGATAGATGAGGCTCTGGAAATGCTCCAGACTTATCTCGGCACGATTCCTTATTGCGACAATACGGATTATGAGGGGCATTATCAGCAGATGATGTATGTCATCTTCTCCATCCTCGACAATTATGTGGATGTGGAGGTTCACACGTCAAAGGGACGTGTCGATATGGTGCTCCGTACTGCCACCCATCTCTACCTCTTTGAGTTGAAACTAAACCAAAGTGCTGATGTGGCAATGAAACAGATAGACTTGAAGGAGTATGCGAAGCGTTTCGCCCTCTGCGGTCTGCCAATCGTGAAGGTAGGCATCAACTTTGATGTGGAGACGCATACCATCAAGGATTGGAAGGTAGAAGATTAATTATAGTCTGAATGTTCTCTTCGGGCGTCACCGAGATAGGTACACCTATATTATAATAGTATTTTTCTCCAATTTCTTGCATATTCTTGCAGAAAAGTAAGCAGAAATGATAAATTTGCAGCAAAAAGCAATAATTTTTGGGATTTTATGCTTGATATTGTAGAAAAAGTCTTAACTTTGCAGCGGATTTGAGAGGATAAGCGGTTTTTGGCTGACAAAACGGTGAAAGATCATCGGGCTGGAAGATGAAAGATCATCGGGCTGGAAAGGAGCATCCCTTCTTTTCCATAAGATTCACTTATAACAACTTTATAAATTAAAAGATTCGATTATGAAAGTAGCAATTGTTGGTGCAAGTGGCGCAGTAGGACAGGAATTCCTGCGTATCCTTGCTGAGAGAAATTTCCCTATGGATGATTTGGTGTTGTTTGGTTCTGAGCGTTCTGCCGGACGAAAATACAACTTCAAGGGAAAGGACTATGAGGTCAAACTTTTGCAGCATAACGATGACTTTAAAGATGTCGATATTGCTTTCACATCTGCTGGTGGCGGCACTTCTGAGGAGTTTGCCGAGACTATCACCAAGTATGGTGCCGTGATGATTGATAACTCTAGCGCATTCCGTATGTGCGACGACGTGCCTCTGGTTGTGCCTGAGGTAAATGCTGAGGATGCCTTGAACCGCCCTCGCAACATCATCGCCAACCCTAACTGTACCACCATCATGATGGTAGTAGTGTTGAAGCCTATCGATGACTTAAGCCATATCAAGAAGATCCATATCTCTTCTTATCAGAGTGCTTCGGGTGCTGGTGCTGCTGCCATGGCTGAACTTGAGCAGCAGTATAAGGATATCATCGAGACCGGTAAGACTGAGCATATCAATAAGTTCCCTCATCAGTTGGCATACAATGTCATCCCACAGATTGACAAGATGACTCCTAACGATTACACCAAGGAGGAGATGAAGATGTTTAACGAGACCCGCAAGATCATGCACTCTGATGTTCGCACCAGTGCTACCTGCGTTCGCGTTTCTTCACTTCGTTCTCACTCAGAGAGTGTATGGTTCGAGACAGAGAAGCCATTGGCAGTAGAGGACATCCGCAAGGCTTTGGAGGCTGCTCCAGGCGTAACTGTAAAGGATGATGCCCAGAACTACGTTTATCCAATGCCATTGGAGAGCGCCGGTAAGGACGATGTATATGTAGGTCGTATCCGCAAGGATTTGGCTGATGACAATGGTAACACATTGTGGTTGACTGGCGACCAGATTCGTAAGGGTGCTGCCCTGAACGCAGTTCAGATTGCTGAGTACTTGATTAAGGTGGGCAACGTAAAGTAATTACATGCTGGAAAAATTCAAACTTTTGCTCCAGGAGATGAACCGGGGCATTTATGAAAAAAATACTGAAATTTCGCTCTCGCTCCTTGCCGCTCTGGCAGGCGAGAGCGTTATTCTTTTAGGACCTCCGGGTGTGGCGAAGAGTATGGTGGCTAGACAGTTGAAGACGGCGTTCAGGGATGCTCAGAGCTTTGAGTATCTGATGTCTCGATTCTCTACGCCCGATGAAATCTTCGGTCCGGTGAGCATTCAGAAACTGAAGACTTCGGATACTTACGAGCGTGCGGTGGAGGGGTATCTGCCTACTGCCGATGTGGTTTTCCTGGATGAAATCTGGAAGGCGGGTCCTGCTATCCAGAACACGCTCCTCACGGTGATTAATGAGAAAATCTTCAGAAATGGCAATCGTGAAATTCATCTTCCGCTGAAGCTTCTCGTGGCGGCTAGTAATGAGCTGCCGGCTAAGGGAGAAGGACTGGAGGCGCTCTGGGACCGATTCGTGATTAGAATAGAGTGCCGACCGATTAAGCTGGAGAAGAATTTCCGTGCAATGCTGCTGGATTCTAATGAGTCTCACACGGATCTCACTGATTCCACGGATGAGGCTAATGCTATGTCCAAGAAGTCTTCTGTAAAGCAAACGCCAATGGGAGTAGAAACATCAGAAAGAGATTTGTTTATTTCTGAGAATACAAAGAAAAAATCTGTGAGATCTGTGAAATCCGTGTGCGATATAAGAATATCCCCTGAGGAGTATGCTGAATGGGCGGAGAAAATCTGTAAGATTGGCGTGAAGGAGGAGGTGCTTGATGCAATTTCCGCCATCCGTAAATCTCTGAGAGCCGTGAATGTGGATGAGGCTGCCGAGCGCAGAAATATCTATGTGAGCGACCGCCGATGGAAAAATATCGTTCGTCTGCTTCGCACTTCTGCCTTTATGCAGGATAGGGAAGAGGTGGATATCTGCGACCTGCTTCCTATCTACCATTGTCTGTGGCAGGAACCGGAAGAGCGGGATGCTATCCGAAGCATCGTGATTCGTGCACTCTTTTCTCCTTTTGCAGAAAAACTCGTTGAGATGAAGAATGCTCTTGCAGAGGATATTAAGTATCATCGGGTTCGCAGAAATCCTGATGATGGCAGAGATTACGAGGGGGAAATCGAAACCCTTTCGGATGGCTTGACTTCGCTGGAAAGGCAGTTGGGCGAGAATCTTTTCGTGTCTTCGGATGATAAGGCTGAAATTTCGGCCTATCTCCGTGATTTCTATAAGGAGTTGGCGTTTACCCGACAGGATACGATGAAACTTTATGAGGTTTAATACGATGAAACTTTATGAGGTTTAATCGCCTCCTGTTACTTATACATTATTATATATAGAAGAACCAAAACATATATAGAAGAACAAAAACATGATGAACGAACAGATAACTTTATCTCCAGAGTTGGAGGCTCGTGTTCACCAGGCAGTGGAGAACTTTATGCAGGGCTATGGCTGTTGCCAGTCGGTGGTGGCTGCCTTTGCCGATTTGTATGGTCTTGATGATGAGATGGCGAAGCGCATTGGTGCTGGCTTCGGTGGTGGAGTTGGCAGAATGAGAATGATGTGTGGAGCCGTTTCGGGCATTGTGGTGCTCGTTGGCTTGGATTGCGGACAGACTGAGGGGGATGACCGCGAGGGAAAGTCGGCCTGCTACAAGGTGGTGCAGGATTTGTTAGCCAAATCGAAGGAGCAGAATGGCAGTATCATCTGTGCCGAGATTCTGGGCTTGAAGGGTCATGAGAAGGCGCAGTCCAGCTATGTGGCTTCGGCAAGAACGGCAGAATACTACAAGTCTCGCCCTTGCGCAGCCAAAGTGGAGAGTGCCGCAAGAATCTTCGCAGAATATCTGATGGAGAAAGAGAAGGCTTAGTCTTCCTATAATATATAAGAAGCTTTTTACCAATTTGGTGAAAAATATCGAATAAGATGAAATACCAGAATAACAAGGATTTGGCGGAAGCACAGTATTACTTGAAGATGCTGGACGACTTCTGTAAGTCGGGGCAGGTGAAGATTCCAGATCCGACTGGCGCAGCCATGCCTTGGGATTTGAAGGAAGACCCGCTGAAGGATTATCTCATTCATCTCTTTACCCTGAAAGTGACGATTCCGGAAACTGGCGAAGAGGTGCAGAAATTCGTGCGTCAGGTGGTGAACAGCAAGATCAAGAGCAAGGTATTCTATGATTGCGTGGGAAAGTTCATCGTGGAATGCGTTCATCACATGCGATTCCAGCGCCAGCGTGCCTGGACCGAAAGTCATCGGGCTGATGATGTGCTCGACGGGACTCCCTTTAAGAGAATGGATGAACAGGTGTGGCTTCCGCTCATCGACCAGTTGGAGCAGGAACACCAGGAGGATGGATTCGATAAGTCTTTCTTCCTGAAACTGATGGCTGGCGATGGAGCTTCGAAACCCGAAAACTGGGAGCGTCTGGTAAGAGACTGGAAGGTGTGCATCGACCATCAGGTACTCAGCAAACTGAAGGATTTTATTTCTCTCCGTCAGAATAACTTCGAAACGGGATTGGTTCGCATGATGGACCAGATAACCCGCAACATGAAGACGAAGGGCGTTTCGGAGCAGCGAGCCGTGCAAGCCTGGGAACTGATGACGAACGGATGGACGGAAACGGAGTTTGAACGTCGCCTGAACCAGGTGAAGATTCAGGATAAATATCCGGAAATCAAGGAGATTGTGGCAAAGATGGGTCGTGTGGCAGATGCCAACGGCAAAGATAGGCTCACCATCGCTTCGGGGATGGAGATGAAGATGGAGCATTCCGCAGGAAGCGACATCGAGGGCATTACCGTGGGCGATGATCTCAACTCGCTTCTTCCGCTGGAGTTGGCACAATATAGCGATGAGGATATGGAGGGGCTTTTTATCTATAAGTATCGAACCCGCAGGCTCCAGACTTTCCGTTATAAGAGCGAAATGTCGAAGCCATCCCGCAAACTCGGCTTTACCCATGCCTCCCGAAAGGGTCCGATGATAGTTTGTCTGGATACTTCGGCGAGTATGTATGGAACGCCTGAAAGGATTTCTTCTACGCTGATTTCCCTATTGGAAGAAACGGCAGAGGATTTGGAGCGGGATTGCTTTCTGATAGATTTCTCCGTGAGCACCCATGCCATCGATTTGATGGCGAAACGGAAGGCGGAAAGATTGAAGAGGATAGGAATCACGGTTGTGGAAGCTCATGCATCTTCCGGATTTCCCAGAACTTCAGAAACATCAGACTCCTCAGTAGGTTTATCTTATGATGGTCAGGCTCATACGGGTCGTGGTGTCAGGCGCCAGCCAACTACAACCCATCTGCCTTTTATTGGTGGCGGAACTTCGGCAAAGAAGATGATGAGCCAGATGTTTGATTTGCTCGATAACGACGGTCTGCATTATGTGAATGCCGATGTGCTTTGGATTACGGATTTCCTGATTCCGAATCCGCCGCAGCAGATGTTGGCGAGGTTCAAGGAGTATAAGGAAACGGGCACCAGGTTTTATGGCATCCGGATAGTTCGGGATGATGACAAGGAGCCGAATGAGTGGAAAGATTATTTCAACCAGATTTATACCATTAAGTATAGACCATTGAGGAGGTATTAGAATATAAACAGTTCGCAAGCAAAAAAGGTTCTGTTTGCTCTTTAACCAGGCAAACAGAACCTTTTTCTTATTTCACATTTTCCAAAGCTTCCTTTTTCTGTGGAATCACCACTGAAGCTCCGATGCTGACGAGCAAGACGAGGATGATGAATACCAGTGAACTGACAGCATCTATCTCGAAGAAATCGTGGATGAGCATCTTTACACCGATGAACACCAGCAGCACGCTCACGCCCACCTTCAGATAGCGGAACTTATCGGCTATTGCTGCCAGCAGGAAGAAGAGGGCACGCAAGCCCAGGATGGCGAAGATGTTGGAGAAGAACACCACGAATGGGTCGAGCGAAACCGAGAATACGGCAGGGATACTGTCGAATGCGAAAATCAGATCGCAGAACTCGATGAACACCACCGTCATTACCAATGGACCCAGATGCAGGCGTCGCTGCATGAACTTCACCACCGGATGGTCGAGGGCATTGATCTCTTCCTTCTTGTTCCTGTTCAAGAACATCTTGGCGCCGCTGTAAACCAGGAATCCTCCAAATACGAGCAATATCCAGGCGAATCGGCTGATGAGGGCTGCACCCGCAAAGATGAAGACGAAGCGAAGCACGATGGCTCCCAGAATACCCCAGTTCAATACGTGCTGGTAATCTTTCTTATCCACTCCAAACGAGGTGAAGATCATCATCATCACGAAGAGGTTATCCACCGAGAGCGTCTTCTCTATCAGATAACCCGAGATGTAAGAGATGGTCATGTAGTGGCGATATTGCTGCAGACTCCCTTCATAATCGTTCGGATCCAATTTGAGATGAGAAGCATAGCGCGAGGCTATCAGCTTCAGGTCGTCGAAGTTCTCTATGCCGTGCACCATGTCGCCATGAAAGTAGATGAACACGGCAAAGGCGAGAGCGAGAATAATCCATACTGCCGTCCAGGAGCCGGCTTCCTTGATGGAAACCACGTGCGCCTTTCGGTCGATGACCAGCATGTCTAATACGAGGATGGCGGCGATGAATATCACGAAGCCCACCAAAAACATCGATTCAGTAAAAACATGTTCCATTTTTCTTTTTTCCTTGTCTATTTTATATAATACCTTATTTTATAGTTGAATCTTAACAATCATTTCATCCGTTAGAAACGTGGACGCAAAATTAGGAAAAATATCTGGAATAGCGGTAGTTCCGGTAGAAAACTTAATTGAATTTAACGTGAAAGATGGGAATGTAACGGGTTTGTAATATTCAGGAGGGATTCAAGCGCAACCACGAGGCGCAATGGTATCAGAAAGCCAATGCTTATTGCAAGGGTGGCAATCTCGTCATTGAGGCTCGTAAAGAGAAGAAGTCTCGCAGGAATCCCGGTTTCCGGAAGGGCAGCAGCCGATGGCCTGAGAACATCGAAAAAATACAATATACCTCTGCCTCGGTGAATACGGCAGAGAAGAAGGAGTTTCTCTATGGCAGGGTAGAGGTAAGGGCGAAGATTCCTACGGCTGGCGGATCCTGGCCTGCCATCTGGCTTCTGGGTCGTGGCATGGACTGGCCGTCGAATGGAGAAATCGACATGATGGAGTATTATCGCAAGCAGGGAGTGCCTCATATCCTTGCCAATGCCTGCTGGGGAACCGATAAGCCTTGGACGGCGAAATGGAACAGCAAGGCAATCCCTTTCACCCATTTCACTGATCGGGATGCGCAATGGGCTGATAAGTTCCACGTTTGGCGAATGGATTGGGATGAGCAGAGCATCCGTCTTTATCTCGATGATGAACTCCTCAACGAGATTAGCCAGGCAGAGGCTGTGAATGGCAAGCTGGGCAATGGCGAGCAGCCTTTCAAGAAGCCGCAGTATCTCCTGCTCAATCTTGCCCTGGGCGGTGATAATGGTGGAGCGATAGATGATTCCGCCCTCCCGATGAAGTATTTCATCGATTATGTAAGGGTGTATCAGAAGAAATAATTCCGCCAACTGCCACAACGAAAAAGCGCCAACTGCCACAACGAAAAAGCGCCAACTGTCACAACGAAATTGGGTCAACTGCCACAATAGAATAGGAAAATAACAAGGTTTAACTATTTTATTTGCTTGATATTCAGTAAAATATATTATTT
>ERZ1026846.196-NODE-196-length-46471-cov-9.131786_pt1 | contig 46471 bp, 35 predicted proteins | sample MGYA00380153_ERZ1026846 | MGnify/ENA primary metagenome ERZ1026846 (study PRJEB33269, sample SAMEA4719789) | human gut metagenome | biome: human-associated habitat; feature: organic feature; material: feces | place: Cameroon | collected 2013-10 ...
CGCAGAGCCACGCCATCATAGCCAACCGCTACGACAGTTGCCTCGACGATGTGAAAGGCAAGGTGTACACACGCGACCTGTTTAGAAGGGATTGAGATACAAACATACTGATTGATTTTGTCTGTGGCCGTGAAGAATATGTAGCAGATGCTGAAAAGCTTAACACAATACTTATGATATCAGACAACAAACGCATAGCCAAAAACACGTTGTTTCTTTACGTGCGCATGCTGTTCAAGACACTCGTGACGTTTTACACCTCGCGTGTGATACTTGAAGTGCTCGGTGTGGAGGACTTTGGCATCTATAATGTGGTGGCAGGCATAGTGGCCCTGTTTGCTTTTGTCAATAGTTCGATGGCCATATCCGTGCAGCGCTATTTGTCGTATGAGATAGGCCGGGGCGGCAGTGCAGGCAAACTTAACACCATATACAGCATGTCGGTGCTCATACATGCCTTTATAGCTGTGGCACTGATTGTGCTGAGCGAGGCCGCCGGCCAGGTGCTTTTTGAGCATTACCTCAATATTCCCCCAGCCAGGTATGCCGCAGCTTGCAGTTTGTTTCATTGGTCGGTGCTCACTTGTTGTCTGTCGTTCATACAAGTGCCTTACATAGCCCTGCTCATATCGTATGAAAAGATGAATGCCTACGCCTATGTGGGCATACTCGAGGTGGTGCTGAGGCTTGCGGTGGTGTATGTGCTCGCGTGGTGCAGTTTCGACCGTTTGCCGTTTTATGGCATACTGCTGTTTGTGGCCTCTTTACTTGTCACGGCGCTTTATGCCTGGTGTTGCCATGTGCAGGTGCGCGCGGTACGCTTCAAGCGTGTGTGGGACACCCGCGTGTTCCGCAATTTGTTCTCGTTTGCCATGTGGAGTGCTTTGGGCGAGATGGCCTGGGCCGGCACGGGGCAGGGCGTGAACATACTGCTCAACATATTTTTCAGTCCGGTGGTCAATGCAGCACGTGCCATAGCCGTGCAGGTTATTGCAGGGCTGAACCAATTTGTCATGAGTTTTCAAACGGCTGTCAATCCGCAGATTATCAAGTCGTATGCTGCCGGCGACAAGGGCCGCATGATGATGCTTGCCAACAAGGGCGTAACCTATTCGTACTATCTGCTCATGCTGTTGGGGGTGCCCGCCATGCTCAACATGGACTATATACTGAAGCTGTGGCTCAAAACGCCCCCCGACTATTGCGCGGCCTTTTGCAATTTGGCCATAGTGGGTGCCATGGCCGACTGTTTGTCAAACCTGCTGGCCACGGTGGCCAAGGCTTATGGCCGCATACGCAATTACCAACTGGCCGTGTCGGCGGTGCTGTTTCTCAACCTGCCGCTGTCGTATGTGGCACTCAAGGCTGGCGCATCGCCCGTGTCGGTGTATGCGGTGTATGTGGCCGTGTCGCTGTTGCTGCTTGTATTGCGCCTGTGGCTGTTGCACAAAATGGTGGGGTATGATGCCTGCCTGTATGTGCGCACCGTGTTGTGGCGCATATTGCTTGTCACACTCATTGTGGGGCCGGTGGCCTATGTTGTTCGCGCCCAGATGAGCGACGGTTGGCAAACTCTGATAGCCTCGTCACTACTGTCTGTTGTGATAATGGTCGTAACCGTTTATGCAGTTGGCATAACCCAAAGTGAGCGGGCTATTGTTAATGACAAAGTGAAACTATTGATAGCGAGATGGAAAAAGTAAAGACTGCCACCGTTACGTGGATAAACTACAATAATTGTGGCACCTACTTGCAGGCGTATGCCTTGCAGCATGTGGTGCAGTCGTTGGGATATGAAAACCGCATACTTAATGACGCTCCGCATTTTATAGATGCGCGTCCCGTGTGGCGCAAGGCCCTGTCGTGGGTGTGGCACAAGCTGGTGGCACGCCCCCCCAGAGTGATGCGCCGCGTGAATGGCTGTTATGCCCGCTTTAGCAATGACTGGCTCAAAATAGACAGGCAAACGGCCGACCTTGCGCGTGTGAGCAACCGCTACGACACCTTTTTGTGCGGTAGCGACCAAATATGGTCGCCCATTATCAAGCCTGTCAATCCCTACTTCTTTCTCTACTTCACAGACAAGAAAAAGGTGGCTTACGCCCCGAGCCTTGGCAGTACCACCGCCTCAGATGAGTGGCGGCAGGTAGTACAGCCCCTGCTGCAGCAGTTTGCCCACCTTTCGGTGCGTGAACAACAGGGTGCGGCATTGCTTTCAGAAATGTTGCACCGCGATGTGCCGGCAGTGGTCGACCCCACGTTGCTGCTCACGGCCGACGACTGGCAACCCTTGTGTGCTGAACGCGTGGTGCCTGACGGCTGCAAATATTTGTTCTGCTATCTGCTTACCAACAATCCCGTCTATCTGGACGTGGCGCGGCGTTATGCCGGTCAGCATGGCCTCGAACTGGTGCTGATGGGGTTGCACCCCGAATATGAGGGACAGGCCGGGCATGTGTTGTGGGGTGGCCCGTCGGAGTTTTTAAGTGCTGTACGCCATGCCGATGTGGTCATGACCGACTCGTTTCATGCCACAGTGTTCTCCATTTTGTTCAAAAAACAATTCTACACCTTCCAGCGCTTCAAGGCCGGCGCGTGGAACAATCAAAACTCACGACTTGAAAATTTGCTCGGCAAACTTGCCATCAAGGGCCGTTTTGTGACAGACGGCAATTTTGACAATGTACCGCCAATTGACTATGACAAAGCCCTTGCCCTGCTTGAAGCAGAGCGCGCAGCCTCGTTGCGCTATTTATCATCATCGTTGAAAAACTGACCATACTCCTCCTTGGTTGACAGGTTGACAGGTTGACGGGTTAACTGGTTAACAGGTTAACTGGTAAGTATGCCATACGCTACTTGTTATGTTAAAGTCAGAATGGTCAGGAACTTAAAAGCTTTGCAAACTTACCCGTTAACCCGTCACCCTGTCACCCCGTCAACCACCTATATCAAAATATGGAACAGATATGTCCCGAACAGCAGTGCACCGCTTGTTCGGCTTGTTATAATGCCTGCCCCAAGCAGGCCATCAGCATGGTCGAGATTGGTGCCATAGGCTATGTGCACCCCCGCATTGACGCCGCCAAGTGCATTGACTGCAAACTGTGCCAAAAGGTTTGCCCCGTGGTGAACCCTGTCGAAAAGCATGCCCCCTTGCAGGCCTTTGCTGCAATATGTAGTGAGGCTGAGGCGCTTGACAAGAGTGCCTCAGGCGGTGCGGCAAGTACAATGGCACGTGCCATTATCGAACAGGGCGGTGTGGTGTATGGTTGCCGTATGCGCAGCTACACCGACATAGCCCACGAGCGCTTTGCCTCGGTGGAAGACATGTGCGCCATGCGCGGCTCAAAATACGTGCAGAGCAGCATAGGCACCACTTTCAGACAGGTGAAGGCCGACCTCAGCGCAGGCCTTGTAGTGCTGTTCACCGGCACGGCGTGTCAGATAGCCGGCTTGCGTAATTACTTGCGCCGCAGCTATGACAACCTTTATTGCCTTGACCTGGTGTGTCATGGTGTGCCGTCGCAAAAGCTGTTGCGCGACAATGTCGAAAGTATGTTTCGTAAAAAAGGGCTTCGCCCTGATGGAACGGAACGTGTGACGTTCCGCCGTATACACTCAACCCAAACCTCAAATCTTGATTTGAGGTATGGCACTTTCGTTGAAAGTGCCATACCTGCTTCGGGCAGCCCGCTGCCCGAAGCAGCGCAGCGTTTTTTGCGCAACACCTACATCACGGCCTTTATGTACGGTTTCACATTCCGTGACAATTGTTACCACTGCCCTTATGCCTGTGCTGCGCGCACTGCTGATGTGACGGTGGCCGACTTTTGGGGTTACCAGGGCACAGTCATACCCCGTGGCAAGGGGGTGTCGCTCATCATGCCCAGCACAGCCAAGGGGCAGCGCCTTGTAGAGATGGTGCGCCCCCACATGTTGATGGAGGAGCGTACTGTGGCCGAGGCCGTCGACGGCAATGGCCAGCTCAAGCGCCCCTCAACCTGTCCGCCCGAACGTGCCGCCTTTGTTAGTGGTTACGCGCGCCTGGGCGAGGCCGTGTTCGCCCCGCTGCTGAGGGGGTATAAATGGGGGTATAGGCTGAAACAAATGAGGGTGAACGCCATAAATGCCATTCGCCGCATACCTGTAGTTTACCCTCTGCTTAAGTATTTGTACAAACGAATTAAACACCGCGTTGGCTGAATTCATTGTCAACTTGTTTACTAATTCCGTCAACGCGTTAAACATTAACCTTTGATATATAGATGAAAACAATCCTTTTAGTGTTTGGAACACGTCCGGAGGCCATCAAAATGGCTCCACTAGTGAAAGCTTTTCAACATAATCCCGAAGATTTTAAGACCATTGTGTGTGTGACAGGCCAGCACCGCGAGATGCTTGACCAGGTGCTCAAAATATTTGAGATAAAACCTGACTATGATCTCAATATCATGAAACAAGGCCAGGACCTGTATGATGTGACGGCGCGTGTGCTGACCGGTATGCGCGATGTGCTGAAAGAGGTGCGGCCTGATGTGGTGCTGGTGCATGGCGACACCACGACGTCAACAGCCGCTGCCTTGGCGGCATTTTACCAGCAAATACCTGTGGGCCATGTTGAGGCCGGACTGCGTACGCACAACATTTACAGCCCCTGGCCCGAGGAGATGAACCGCCAGATAACTGGTCGCATAGCCACATATCACTTCGCCCCAACGCAGCTGAGCCGCAAGAATTTGCTGGCTGAGGGCGTGAAGGATAAAATGATTGCAGTTACAGGCAACACTGTGATTGATGCGTTGCACATAGTGGTGGATAAAATTAAAAACGATGCCAGTTTGAACCAGTTGTTGGCAGCAGAACTTGTTTCGGCAGGTTATGACACCTCACGTTTGGTTGGCGGTAAACGGCTTGTGCTGATTACGGGCCATCGCCGTGAAAATTTTGGCGATGGCTTTATCTCGATGTGTCGTGCCATCAAGGATTTGACCATGCAATTCCCCGATGTGGATTTTGTTTATCCCATGCACCTCAACCCCAATGTGCGAAAGCCCATACACGAGGTGTTCGGCACCGATTTGACAGGTCTTGGCAACATGTTCTTCATTGAGCCGCTTGAATACTTGTCGTTTGTCTATCTGATGGAAAAGGCCAGCATTGTGCTTACAGACAGCGGCGGCATACAGGAGGAGGCACCCGGCCTTGGCAAGCCTGTGCTTGTGATGCGCGACACGACCGAGCGCCCCGAGGCATTGGAAGCGGGCACCGTAAAGCTTGTTGGCACGAATTATAACAAGATATATAACAACGTGTCGGAACTCCTGACAGACACTGATGCGTATGCCAAAATGAGTCATGCTGTTAATCCCTATGGCGATGGCAGGGCATGTGGACGTATTGTGGATAGCTTAAGGTGAGTTGTTGAATATAATAAGCATAACGCGTTGGCGGAATTAGTAAATAAACAATAAAACAATCAAGACATCATGATTCCTAAAAGGATACATTACTGTTGGTTCGGGCGCGGCAAGATGCCCGAAATGGCCCGAAAGTGCATTGCTTCGTGGAAGAAATACTTGCCGGAGTATGAGATAAAAGAGTGGAACGAGGACAATTTTGACCTTGACCGCTATCCCTATGTGCGTGAAGCATACGACAATCGAAAATTTGCTTTTGTGACCGATGTGGTGCGTCTGTATGCTTTATATCACGAAGGCGGCATATATATGGACACCGATGTTGAGGTGCTAAAGCCGCTTGACGTGCTGCTCCAATATGATGCGGTGTCGGGATTTGAGTCAGCGACGCGAATCCCGACAGGCTTGATGGCTTGTCGGGAGGGTTTGCCAATATTCAAGGAGCTACTTTCTGAATACGATGGCTTGCACTTTGTGAAGTCCGACGGTTCAATGGACTTGACCACCAATGTAACGCGCATCACCAACACTTTGCTTAAATATGGTTTTGTGCCTAACAATCAGTTGCAGACCGTCAACGGCTTCACTCTGCTCCCGCAAGACTGGCTTTGTCCCAAGGACTACGAGACCAAGGTGGTGAATATAACTCCCAACACATTGTGCATTCACCACTTTGACGGGAGTTGGGTGCCGAGAAGAAAGAAGGTAAAAATGCGGATAAAGACTATCTTAGGTGTGACTTTGACATCTTATGTCATAAAAATAAAAAGTCTATTCCATTGTTGATAGTAGTCTTTTGGTGTTCGTTTAATCTTAAAAGCATATGATTTTGTTGATAGCGGGTCTGTTATCACTCCTAATGATAATAGATTTATTCAATCGCAATATTCTCGTCGGTTTTTTCTTTGCAGTATTACAAGTATATATCTATATTCCTTTTGCAGCAAGATGTTATGATTCAGCCTTGGTGGACTTGGTGTCACACATATTCATTAACGATGAAGATGTATTATATAAATACCTGTTTTTTTGCTATGGACAGAGCATAATGCTTTATCTCATGTTTCGAGTGTATGTGTTGAGACCGGTAAACGCATTGCAAAACTCAAGGAAACATTTTTGGGGCATGCATTATGTACATAGGAGTCTTTTTGTATATAATTTAATACAAATTTGTGTTGCTGCCTTTTTGTTTTATAGCTTGTTGAGATCATTTGGTTCTTTGAACTATCGTGATCAAGGTGTTGTAAAGTCAAATATTATTTGGGCAATATTGTTAGAGTATTCTTTTGTCTTTTACCTTATAGATTTCTTACTTTATAAAAGAGAACGTCGTTGTATCCCGCTTCTTTTGGGAGTGTTAATAGCTATTCCGGCATTCGTTACGTTATTTAAAATTGGTAATAGAGGAGTTGCAATGCCTGCTTTATGCGGATATGTTTGTATGCTGCTTACTGCAAAGAATTTTAAGATAAGCATTCGGCAGATAAGGACTATAGTGATGGTTCTGTTTTGTATGGTCGCGATAATAGGTTTTTCGCAGTTTGTAAGAACAAACAGAGGTACAGAATCCAATGCTCATGAGTTTTCATTAAGCATGATAGAGGATTTCTTTGACATTAAAGTCTTACTATTTCAAGACTATACAGTACCAGGAAATAGTTTGATGTATTGTATTGAGCATAATATAGTAAATCCTGTGTTTGTCTTTCTTAGCAATTGTGGAAATTCTATTTTCTTTTTGGATTACCCTACAATAGCGTTGGATATATCAGGCAGAATAAATACGGGAATGGTATTTGGTGTTGGTGGCTTCTTACCCGTAGAAGGTTATTATTTATGTGGATATGCAGGTATTATAGTGTTGCCAATTATTATCGCATTATTTTTCCGTTTTTATATGAAACGACTTATAGCTTTTGACGAAAGACCATATAATCTATTTGTAGGCTTCCTCTTATGTACTTTTTTATGTTTTAATTTAGCAAGAGGCCAGTCTTATCTGCTATTTAAGGTTCTATATATGTATGTCATTCCATGCTGTGTACTCTATAGATTGGCATTAGGATATGAAAAAAAACATATTATTGCACATGGATAAGATAAGTGTAGTTATGAGTACGTATAACGAGAGAATGGAATACCTCTCGTTGGCAATAGAGTCTATAATCAGTCAGACACATAAGGATATTGAATTCATCATACTATTAGATAATCCTCAAAATGCAGACATCAAGGCATTAGTTGGAAAGTATGCAAAAATGGATAACCGGATTTGTGTAATAGAAAATGAACATAATATAGGGCTGACAGCAAGCTTAAATAAAGGATTTAACTATGCAACAGGCGATTATTATGCTCGTATGGATGCTGATGATATATCTGATAATAACAGACTCGAATGTGAATTGACCTATATGAAAACTTATGGGTTGGATTTGGTCGGTTGTATGACGAGACGTATTGATAGCAGTGGAAGCGTAATCAATGAACTAACTAATATAAGCAAATCGAGTGCGTATCTCGCCAAAAAACTCAGATTTGATAATTGCATCGCACATCCAACATGGTTATTAAGAAAAGAAATGTATGATACGTTAAAGGGCTACAGAGATATAAAAACGGCCGAGGATTATGACTTTCTTTTGAGAGCTATATATAAAGGCTATAGGGTCGGTATATGTGACAAATGCTTGTTTAGTTATCGGAGTAACATAACGGGAATATCGCGCAGTAACAGTTTAAGGCAATTTTTAACATCGTGGGTTTTACAAAGAAATTTCCATCAAATTGATAATGTCGATCAAGACAGGATAGACAAACTGTTACAATGTAAGATAACAAAAGAACGTAATGAACAGTTTGAAAGAGGCGTACAGCTAATGGATAAAGCAATCGAACAGATAAAAGACCACAATATGTTTGCGTTGGCGAATTTTGTAAAGGCTTTATTCTGTTCCAAGTATATAGGATTAAGATTATATAATTTAATTAGAATACACACATTAGTCTAAAAGTCATGAAGGTTTTGATAGTTTCGAATGAGTGTGACAGAAAAAAACGTTTAGGAAATCCTATAATACCTCGACTTGTAAAATCTCTAAAAAAGAATAAAGATATAGAGTCCGCAGCATTCAGCCCCTTTAGGAACAAAGTTTCAGATTTCTTGAGAATAAGGAGGGTTTCACGCAAGTATGATATCGTACATATACAATTCGGAGGCTTGTATGCATTGTTGGTATGGTTCAGCTTATTAGGAGTTAAAATACCGAAGCTGATAACTTTTCATGGAACGGATATCCATGCAAAGGAAATGTCAACAGCGAAGTCTGTTCTATCCAAAATCAAAATATGGCTCAGTCAGAAAGCTTCTTTCCTTTTGATATTAGCGATGGATAAATCGGGCTTCGTTTCAGATTCCTTGTACCAATATGTGCCTAAGTGGATATTAAATAGAAGAAAAAAACAACTTTTTGTCCAACCTTTGGGTGTCGATTATGATGCTTTTCGTTTGATGACAAAAAAAGAAGCATGCGAGTCGTTGGGGATAAAAAACAGAAGATATGCTTTATTCTCTGATAAATCAAGTACAACACTAAAAAGGAAAGATATAGCAGATGCTATTATAGATGAGTTAGGTGGAGTATATGAGCTATTGTACATGTGTAATGTTAAGGCAGAGATGGTTCCTTATTATGTAAATGCTTGTGACTTTTTGCTTTTGACTTCAGACGAAGAAGGCTCGCCAAATATTATAAGAGAAGCGTTGGCTGTAAATAAAAGAGTTTTTTCGGTAGATGTCGGTGATGCAAAAGAGCAGTTGAAAGGTCTTGCTAATTCTTCAATAGTAAGTAGAAATCCGCATGAAGCATCGCTTACAATAAGGAGCGTCTTGCAGCGTTCGTATACGGACAATACAAGAGATAGACTTCGAGCAAAATTAGATATTGCTAATACAACAGATAGCTTAGTGAAGCTATATAAAAGACTTCAAATAAATAACGCGACAACAAAATGAATTGGAAAAATTACTTGTCAAGTAGAAGATTACGAGATTCTTCAATAACTATGGCGGAACGGCAATCTCATAATGATTTCCGCACTGATATAGAGTCAGACTTCGGACGTGTGATATTTAGTTCTGCATGCCGCAGGCTTCATGACAAAACACAGGTGTTTCCTCTGACAACAGATGACAACATACATTCTCGTCTGACGCATTCGATGGAGGTTATGAATATTGGACAATCTTTCGTATTCACTCTGAGTCAGAGCGAGAAATTTAAGAAACATACGGGACTTGATGAGGTCACTATCTTGCGTGATTTAGCAGCAGCTCTGAAAGTGGCTTGTTTGGTTCATGATATAGGCAATCCCCCCTTTGGCCATTTTGGCGAGACCTCTTTGCAGCAATATTTTAAGAATCTGTTCAAGTGCCCGTTGGGTGCCAAGGAATTTAGTTTGCGTGACAGATGGAGTTTGCTTAAGTTAGCAAATTCGCCTGTTGCAGTAGATTACACGCAGTTCGATGGTAATGCAGAAGGTCTTCGTGTACTGACAAAACTGCAATTTATAGAATCACTTGACGGATTAAACCTAACATGTGCGAGTCTTGGCGCTTTTATGAAATATCCTAATGCCTGTGGAAAAATAGGGAAAGGAAAGGGGTATATTGGTATGCACAAGCATGGGGTGCTTACAACTGAGTCAAATGTACTAAAAATGGTACAGACATGTTGTGATTTGCCTCAAAATGGTAAGGCTATAGTAAGGCATCCTTTATCTTTTCTGATGGAAGCCGCTGATTCTATTTGCTATTTGGTGATGGATATAGAGGATGGATTGAAAAAGAAGTGGCTGAAGGTAGGGGATGTTCCTGAAATGCTGGAAGAATATGCCCGCCAGAAAAATATAGCATTTAATGAGGAAGGTATTGGTCTTTGCAATTTGGTAAAAAAAGATGCGAAAGATAAAGAAATGACCGAGAGAAAGCGCATTATGAATTTGCGCACGCATTTGATGGGCTACTTGATAAATGTTGCGTTGACCAATTTTATAGACAATATTGAGGAAATAGAAAATGGGGGCTATGGCAAGGAATTGATAGAAGACGATAACAATAATATAGCGCGAGTACTCAAGAACATAAGCCGCAGAATAATATTGGACAGCCGTGAGGTGATATCTTTAGAGATAACGGGACAGGCCGTTATTAATGGCATACTTGATGCGTATGTTAATATGCTGTTTAGCGATGTAGAGGATTTAAGAAACAGAGCTAAGCGTTTGATATCAAAAACCATATTTTTGGTAACTCTGCAAGAGCATTTAGAACTGTATGGAGATAATAGAAAGGCAGATGATGTCTATGAAGATTTTGATGTAAAAGATTTCACAGTTGAAGAACGTTTGCGCATTTTACGAGATTACGTCTCGTGCATGACAGATAAGTTCGCATTAAACCATTACCGCAAGTTAAGTGGCCAACAGATATATTAGTGAAATAGATGGCCAAGCCCCTTTCTTTAAGCATTACCTTCGAGAAAGTTTAGGTCATGAAGCATGCGTTTTGTTGGAGAATATAGCCGCAATAACCGATGTATACATATTCAGCGGAATAATACGTAATTTTTTCCTTGGGGAGCCTTATTATCGTGATTTAGATATAGTAGTAAAGGACTGCTCTGAAATCACCAAGTTGCTTGAATACAACGATAACATATATATAACACGCAACCATTTTGGAGGACTTAAAATAAAAGTTGGCCGTTTTATGATAGATTTGTGGTCTTTAGACCAGACATGGGGTATTAAAAAGCAGGGCCTTGATGATAGTCCGCAGTCGCTACTCAAAACTGTCTTTTTTAATTTCTCTGCAATTGTGTTTGACTTTAACAAGACTCGCTTTTACTACGGAACGGATTTTGTGAGGTTCTTTAATACAAGGCAAATGGACGTTGTCTATGATAGCAATCCCAATATTCCCTTATGTATAGTAAACACATGTTATTATTATAAGAAATACGGGTTGGGGGTCGGACTTCGTTTATGCTTGTGGGTATTTATCAATTACATATCAATTGAAAAAATGGGACATGACCGGAAGGAGTTGTTTGATAAGGTGCAGATGGGGCATTTCGGTAAAGTCAATATAGAATATATAGTATTGAAAGATTTCGTGCTCTCTTGTTATCAACATTTTAAGAGTAGAAGACCAATAAGTCCTTGCTGTTAGCTTTTAAGCAGTAAAAATTATGGCTGTATAAATGGTTGTAAGCAGTCAAATTAGGGCTTACCCCTGAAGTTCATATCTTTGCGCTGAACAAATATCTTAAAAATATGTACAGCAACGAAGATTTAGAACGCTTTCGTTCCAAGTACATGGCAGGGGCCCCGCTTAGCTTTATAAATGATCGTTAAGAAAAACACACCATGTACCCTTATAAGCCGTTTCAACATATTTGTGTTATTCAGTAAAAAAAGCTACATTTGCAATATATTATTGCTTGTAATACAACTACTGAAATAATGAAGATAGACAAGTTCGACATAAAGGGATTGCATGGGAGGTTCAATTTTAAGGCGAAGTTGGATCGTAATGTTAATATATTTGTGGGAAATAATGGCTCATACAAGTCGTCATTGTTGAACATATTGTCTATACTATTACAGAGCGTTTCCTTGCAAGAAAAATATGCCGTTGATGAGGCCGTTGTTACTTTGGCCGGACCACAAGGGCTGATAGGGTACAGAAGAATAAAGGGTACCTTGGCAGACCTTGAAGAACGGGCTAAAGACGAGCATTCTGTTTCCAGAATAGTTGATAAAATAAAGAAGGACTTCGGTTCAGAAACCAAAATGAATATCACATTTGGTGCAGAGCAATATACGTATACGCTCGAAGGAGAAAAATGTGTCGAGAATGATATTAAGCAGAAACTATGTACAGATTTTATATCAACCTTTGACGTAGTAGATAATGGTCAGGACAAGCATGGTACCCTGCTTGACGCACAACTCGACAAATTGCAAAGCAATTACTCATTCTATTTGTCAGACTTGGCTAAACAAATGACTGACATAATAGACCAGGAAGGCAGTATCACAAAGAATATGTTAGACCAAATAAATGGCCGGAAGAACTTGATGCTGAATTTCGTAAATGAGGCTTTCTCTAAAACTGGCAAACAACTCATTCCAGACCAAGGGCGCTTGACGTTCCGTTTTGAAAACGGAAAAACCATAAGCAGCGAGCATTTATCGGCTGGCGAGAAACAACTGATGATAATATTGCTCACCGTATTGCTTCAAGATGGCAAAGAGTGTGTAGTGTTTTTGGACGAACCAGAGATTTCGCTTCATGTGAGTTGGCAGTATGAGTTGATAAACATGCTCACAGCATTAAACCCTTCGGCACAATTTATTATCACCACACATTCGCCGAGTATATTTGCTGATGGCTGGGGTGATAAGATTATGTATATGGAAGATATTACTCAAAGTGTATAAGATATGGATAATATCGAGCAACAGGCATTGCACTATGCCAACCTGCCTTTAATCGACCGCCAGATTGTGGCAAGCGTACACTTAGAGGATGCAGAAGACAAAAAGTTTTGGCTTCACAGGCTGCAGCAGGTAAAACCAGGTAAATATAATTTAGTGTCGTATAGCAAGAGTGCAAAAGATAATAATACTACCGGGTGTGAGCAGTGTTTGAAATATAAAGGATATCTGTCGAAGAATTTTTTCATCGCTATAGATAGTGATATACGCTACCTTGTGCAACAACCGGGCATAGACGCGGCCCACTATATTGCGCAAACCTACACCTATTCGTGGGAGAACCATTATTGCGAAGCCGTAAACTTGCAACATCGTTTTGAAAAGGCTTTTGCTGATGAGGACAAGTTTGCACCGTTTGATTTCTGTGCTTTTTTGACAGAATTGTCAGCATTGCTTTACAAGCCCTTGCTATTAGTAGTTCGCAACGAGTCGTCTCCGACTAAGTGTGCATCGTTGACAACTAAAAAAGTATTTGGCGCTATGCCCGCTCAGGTAAGAAGAGAGTGGCTTGCCGACAATGGACGTGTTTTGCTCAACGAAATAGCTGGCAAACTTGCTGTTGTCACTGGCTGTGCAGACGACAAAGGTTTGCAGGCCTATGCCAACAGGTTAAAAGAGTTGGGTATAACTGAAAAAACGGCTTATTTGCATGTACGAGGGCATAACTTGTATAACATGATTCGTAGTATGGGGACATTGTTGTGTGGTGGTACGCAAATAAAATTTACAACTCAGGTGTTATGTGCCGAGGCACCATTACACAAACCATATTGGCAACGGCAGTCGCTTGAGGCAGACCTACGCACTATATTGTTGTAGTACAACATAGAAACATTATTTGCTCATTTTAGATAGCAGGCGCAGATGCGTCGGCCCTTTTTGGCGTATGGCTTAAATGCCATTATTCTTGCATTCGTCAGAAAAAGTGTAGATTTATACAGTTTATTCGTTAGAATAAATGTGTTGTTCGCGCACTTATTCATCGGAATAAATGTGTCGTTCGCTCATTTATTCATTAAAGACAGTGTACTAATCAGATTTATTCAATATCGGCAGGCGCGCGGTTGCGCCAGCCTTTTTGTCGTAATATCAATCAAATTTTTAAGGGGCCTTCATCCCGGCAAGGGGGAAAGTACAGTAGTAGGAGAAGTCCATTTTACCTCCCTCTTCCCCCTGTCGTTCTAACCATAATCCGCAAACATATTTATTCAAAAAGCTATGCCAGACTACGGTTTAGTATCAATCATCATGCCCACTTGGGGGTGCGCAGCATACATTGCTGAGTCCATAGAGAGTGTGCAGGCACAGAGCTACCCCAACTGGGAACTGCTCATACAGGACGACTGCTCCACCGACAACACCCCCGAGGTAGTGCGCCCCTATATGGAGAAAGACCCCCGCATAAAGTATGCGTGCAACACGCAGAACAGTGGGGCTGCCATCACCCGCAACAATGCCTTGCGCAGAGCCCGAGGCCGGTGGATAGCCTTCCTCGATTCCGACGACCTCTGGTTGCCACAAAAGCTCGAGCACCAACTGCGCTTCATGACGGAGAACGGATTTGCGTTTTCGTACACCGCGTATGAGGAAATGAATGATGAGGCAAATCCGACGGGCGTGCGTGTGAGCGGCCCTGCACACGTCACACGCTTTGGCATGTATAGTTTTTGCTGGCCGGGGTGCTTGACAGCGATGTACAATGTCAGCGTGGTAGGACTGTTGCAAATAGCCGACATACGCAAGAACAACGACTATGCCATGTGGTTGAAAGTGATACAAAAGGCCGACTGCCATTTACTGCCAGAGGTACAGGCCCATTACCGCCGCGGCCGCGTAGGCAGCGTGTCTACTCATGGTTATGCCACGATGATAGGCTGGCACTACCGCCTGTGGCATGAGGCCATGGAGCTGAATGCCATTACAAGCATATTTTGGACGGGCATGAATTTGATTTGCGGCGTGTACAAGAAACTGCGCTATGTGAAACGAATGGCAAGTAATGACTTGTAAAAAGCATCAAACAAATTTGGAACACTTGACAACAGACACACTTTTCAGCCTGATACAACTTGGTTTGCATGGTACAAGCAACAGCAAAGTACAGATTGCGACGCGTGTATCATGGCCCGAGGTGCTAAAGATGGCCTCAATGCAGGGCGTATCAGCCATTTGCCTTGACGGTATGCAGCAGCTGACGGAGCAGCCGGCACTTGACAAGGCACTTAAACTGCAGTGGATCGGGAGCGTGCTCAAACAAGAACAGGCCTGGCAGCAGCAATGGCGCATGGCACAACAACTGGCCGCCCTGTATGCCGCCAATGGCATAGGCACCTATGTGATGAAAGGCTTTTCGCTGAGCCGCTTGTACCCCCAACCGGCACACAGGCCCTGTACGGACATGGACTGCTTTTTGCTGGCGCAGGACGGCACTTGTGCCTATGGCGCAGGCAACGACATTGCAGCGCACAACGGGCTGAAGGTGGACTGCGGATATTACAAACACTCCAAAATATTGTTGCGCGGGCTGACGGTGGAAAACCACCAATACCTGTTGCCCGTGAAAGGCAGCGGCAAGGCCAAAAGATTTGAGCGGGAGTTGCGGAGCTGGATTGACGACGGGCATAACGCACACATTGGCGAGACCGAACTGAGAGCCACCTCCCCCTTCTTCGACGCGGTGTTTGTGCTGGCCCATGCACAAGAGCATTTTTTGACAGAGGGCATCATTCTGCGCCATATTTGCGATTGGGCCATGGTGCTCAAGGCACATGGCAGCACAGTTAATTGGCAAGAGTGGAAAAAAGTTTGCCAAACGTATGGCCTACTGTCATTCGGCTATGCCATGAGCCGGCTGGCACAGCGCGTATGTGGTGTTGACATACCATTCGACTGCCCCAGCAATGACGATGCCGACCGCCGTTTGCTCGACAACACGCTGTACCGTCAGCCGGGGTGTGACCGTCAGGCATCAGACTTCAAAGTACGTGTGGCCTTGATTCGCAACATGATGCGCGACAGTTGGAAATACCGTCTGTTTTCAGACACCAATTCACTCCTGTTCTGTACACGTCGTGTGTGGGGCTATTTGTTTGACAAGGATTTAGACTGAACCTTATGTTTATAAAACGACTCTTCGACATAGCAGCCTCATTGGTGGGGCTGCTTTTAATTTGGTGGGTGTTCCCCATCGTGGCAATCCTTATACGCATAAAAATGCCGGGCGGCCCGGCATTCTTTTGCCAGAAACGTGTGGGCAAGGACGGACGGCTGTTCACTTGCCACAAGTTCCGTTCCATGACGGTCAACCACAACGGCTCGTCGGTGAGCGTGGCCGGCGACAGCCGCATCACACCATTCGGGGCCAAATTGCGCCACTACAAAATTGACGAACTGCCCGAACTGTGGGACGTGCTCATTGGCAACATGTCGTTCGTCGGCCCAAGGCCCGATGTGCCCGGGTACGCCGACAAACTGCAAGGCACCGACAGAGATGTGCTAAAGTTGCGTCCGGGCATTACGGGGCCAGCCACGTTGAAATACCGGTTGGAGGACGAAATGATTTCGGCCTACGTGGCCAAGTGCCAGGCCGAGGGCGACACACGCCCCATGCAGGAGATTGCCACCGAATACAACGACACCATTATCTATCCCGACAAGGTGCGCCTCAACTGCTATTATTACAGACACTACTCCTTCTGCAAAGATATCGAAATGATATTTGCCACCGTGTTAGGCTTCAAGGTGAAGTTTGCAGGCGAGATGGTGTAGAGGCTGCTGAAAATTGCCCCGACGCGAGACGCGTCCCCCATTAGAGCGCAATGTCCTGGCACAACAGTCCTTTACATGGCTTCAAATTGCTTTTTAACCTGTAATCTGATAGAAAACGCTACCACTAATGGGGGCGACGCGTCCCGCGTCGGTTTTTTCAGCAGCCTCGGTATAAGAACGGACACAGAAAAGAGAGGTTACAGACTGTCTGACAGAATTTTCATCATCGTAAATGTGTCAATTACCGCGTACACCATGATGCTTTTCCTTTAATCGTCTTACCTCGTCAATTTCTGCATTATGACGTAAAATGCAAGCATATTAACAAATATTACTATGGATACAGAAAGACAAACCATTTACCTCTGCCTGGCCCACATGAGCGAGGCAGGGCTTGAACAGAAATATGTGAAAGAGGCATTCGACACCAACTGGGTAGTGCCCATGGGGCCTAACGTGAATGCTTTCGAACACGATTTGGAGGCGTTTGCCAACAGCAAGAGCAATGGCACTGCACCGCTCAACCGCAAAGTGGTGTGCCTGAGCGCGGGCACGGCTGCCGTGCATCTGGCCCTGATTGGCTGCGGGGTGAAGGCTGGCGACGAGGTGCTGGTGCAGAGCTTCACATTCTGCGCCTCGAGCCACCCCGTCACTTACCTTGGCGCCAAGCCCGTGTTTGTAGGTTCCGAGGGCGAAACCTGGAACATGGACCCCGCCCTGCTCGAAAAGGCCATCATCGACCGCCAACAAAAAACTGGCAGACTGCCCAAGGCCATTGTGCCCGTGGCGCTTTACGGCATGCCCTACCGCATTGACGAGATAATGGACATTGCCAACCGTTACGGCATACCCGTGGTGGAGGACGCCGCCGAGGGCATGGGTTCGCGCTACAACGGACAGGTGCTCGGCACATTCGGCCGTTACGGCGTGCTGTCGTTCAACGGCAACAAGATGATTACCACCTCGGGGGGCGGCGCGCTGATTTGCCGCAATGCCGATGAGGCCAACAACATTATGTGGTATGCCACACAGGCCCGCGATGCCTACCCCTACTACCAACACACTGCCATTGGCTACAACTACCGCATGAGCAATGTGTGCGCAGGCATAGGTCGCGGACAGATGACTGTGCTCAACAACCACATAGCGCACCATAAGCACGTGCAGGCTCTGTATGAAGAACTGCTTAAGGACGTGCCAGGTGTGCACATGCACAAGCAGCCGGCCGACCCGCGCTACGATGCCAACTACTGGCTCTGTGCCGCCACGCTCGATGCCGATGTACGAATCAAGGGGCAAGATGCTGCCTACAAGGAGGTGATAACCACTGCCGTGGGCGGTGCGGCAGGCGTTATTCATGCAGTAGACTCTGCCGTGACCGACTGTCAGCCCAATGCCAATGTTGAGGCTTTGCGTGTGTTCATGTTGCAGAAAAAAGTGGAGTGTCGTCCTGTGTGGAAACCCATGCACAAGCAGCCCGTCTATGCCGATGCTGAGGTTTACACCAACGGCATTGAGGAGGCCATATTCAAGGTGGGCTTCTGTCTGCCCGCCGGCCCCTGGGTCACCGACGATGATGTGCACTACATTGTAGACTGCATTAAGGAGGCTATGGCATAAAGCACAACACAACTATTCAAAATACCCACGATGAGGGAGGGCGTATCAAGCTGATGCACCCTCCCTCATTGTTTTTCCTGACTTCATCACTTTTTTGTGCCATTGAATAGCGCATATTGAAAATCAAGGAGTTACGTAATAAATATGGGTGGTGCAGGGTGGCGCAAGCAAAAAAGCGAACCTTGTTTTGCTCTTTCAAGGGCTGTTCGCCCTTATGCCGCTTACCGCGGTAGATATAAGTACATAAGCTGCATAAGTAACATAAGGCTGGCGCCGTGTTTTTTCACATAAGCAGAGGCAGGGCTGAGCGCCCTGCTTGCTCACGGGCACAAACCCTTTGTCCGCCTGGTCGCGCCGTTGCATTACGGGCGTGCGATCAGGCACATTATAGCGCATGTTGCACAGTTCGTTCATAAGGGTGATGGCTTGTGCCGTCAAACTGCAGTTTGTGGTGCTGGCTGTCGCTTGCGGTGCGCAATCAGTGTCGTTGCCCATGCGTTTTTGCGGCTGGGGTGTTTCAGCGTTTTCAGTTTGTGGTTCCGCGCTCTGTCCGATAACGTCTATCAGTTTGTCAACGCCACGTTTCACAATGGCATCGGCATAGCGCAGCATTTTGTTAAGCATTCGTTTCATGGTAGTCAATACAATTTGATTTGATATAAAAGTAAAGTGCTGCAAAGGTAACACCAAGGCATTGCACCCAACAAAAAAAGTGTACAATTTGTACACAAATATTTGCCCCATCGCCGTCATCCCTCATGTAAAAGAGAGTGTGTGCTTTTACTGCCATCTTACACTTTTTGTGCGTAACAAGTTGATACACATAACTTTCAAGAGTGTAAGATGATTTCAAAGTATCTTACACACCCCTGCATACATCTTACACACCCCACCCCACCGTCTTGCAGTCATTTTTGTCGTATGCGGTGGGTTATACGCCATAGGGACGTAGAGAAATCTGTCGGAGCAACAGACTTTTCTGCTCCCCTATGCCGTGATATCGCCCTCCCATGCTTGTGCCGTGTGGCAGCATGTAGGGTGTGCAGGTTGTGTGTAGGTAAAATTAGCAGCATCTTACACTGAGTAAAGCATTGATAGTCAATGAGTTGCAAGGTGTTAGTGTAAGATGTAAGATACTCTGCATGTAAAGTTTTTGTAGTATGGTAAAGGTCTCGCTACCACAAAACGCAAGCACTAATGGGGGCGACGCGTCCCATGAGTTTTGAGATTTGTCGCTAACGCGAAAACATAAGAACATAAGGACATAAGAACATAAGTGCTTCAAGACTTACGGGCATGGACTTGCGTCCATGTGCCCTCAAGAACATAAGAGCTACGCCGTAGCGTTTTTTGCTATTGCTTTCTTGTTTATGAGGCTCAAGGGCTGTTCGCCCTTGTGCCGCTTAGCGCGGGACACATAAGAACATAAGCTACATAAGTAACATAAGGCTGGTGCCGTGCTTTTTAACATAAGCTGAGGCAGGGCTGCCCGCCCTGCCTGTAAGATACATAAGGAAAAGGTTTTCAGGCAAAAATCGCGCCCCATCAATACAACAGTCCAAAAGACCATAAGGGTAAAGTGCGTAGTGCGCTATACTCTATGTCGTCTTTTACAACATAGGCATTGTCGATGCCTGCTACTTGCTTGCGCGTTTTGTTTACGCCCCCTACCTCAAAAGTATAAGGAGCTATATAAAAGTCTGAAACAGACGATGATAACGTGTGTAGAGTGGCACGTGTCGACATCAAAAAAGCCGTTTCGCGAATGTTGCCAATATCAGGTGTGCTATCTGATAGTGCATAAGCAATATTCGTGTTGTTGAGATACACCTTGTCCACCTTGCCAAGCAGTTTGACACCTTGTGTGTCGGTGCGCAACATGGTAATCATGTTGGATTTTTCAAGGTACACAAACAAATCGTTAATCATATTCCGACTAATGCCCAGTTCGGCAGCAAGTTTGGTAAAATTAGGTTTGAAAGGCACACTTTGAGCTACGATGTAGAGCAGACGCTTAACTTTTAACGCTGTGCTCACATTTATGTGTGCAAATGCGGGAATGTCATTCTCTAAAGTTTGGTTGATAATGGCGTCAAGTCTTGTCAAACTATTCTGCTCAATGAAAAACGGATAATATCCATTTCGCAGATATTCCTTAAACAATGCCACGGGGCGTAAGTCCACGGGTAAAGTTGCCTTACCTTGCAGCACATCCTCCAAACTGAATACAGGCACATCTACCTGACACTTCATTTTCAAGTATTCGCGAAATGAAAGTCCGTGAAGGTAGTACTGCAATTTACGCCGTGACAAATCGCCACCACCTTTCTCCAAATCGAGTATTGACGAACCGGTATATACAATTTGCAGCTGAGGCAAGAAATCATAGATGTTTTTGATTTCGGTTGACCAATTCTCGTATTTGTGCACTTCGTCAATGTACAACTTCTTACCTCCGTTTTGGAAAAACGTTTGTGCCAAATCTGTAAGGCGGTGATTGGTAAAATACAGGTCGTCGGCTGATATATACAGACTCGTAAGCGGGTCGTCATGTAGCTTGATATGTTGAAGCAACATGGTGGTTTTGCCTACACCTCTTGAACCTAATATTGCTATTAAACGCGCATTCCAATCAATTTGGTCGTGCAGATACCTCATAAAGTCTGTAGAGGTCTGTGCCAAGATATATCTGTATTTATTTATCAAACTTTCCATAAGAGACATTATTTGTTGCAAATGTACATATAACTGCACAAATAATAGTGCAATATTTACAAGAAACTGCACTATTATTTGTGCAATATATCCCCAATAAGCCCCATTTTACCATAATTGCACAAAAAGTAGTGCAGTATTCAACAAAAACTGCACAAAAAGTAGTGCAATTTATAACGTATAATTCATCACAAGAAATATTACAACCATGTAAGAAAGACAAACCATTTGCCTTTGCTTGCCCCACATGAACGAGGCAAGGCTTGAACAGAAATATGTGAAAGAGGCATTCGACACCAACTGAGTGGTGCCATGGGGCCTAACGTTGCTGCCTACAAGGAGGTGTTAACCACTGCCGTGGGCGGTGCGACAGGCGTTATTCATGCAGTAGGCTCTGCCGTGACCGACTGTCTGCCCAATGCCAATGTAGAGGCTTTGCGTGTGTTTTTGGTGAACTGGAGATCAAGATAAAAAGAACGAGGAGGGTCCATCGCATTTTGACGGATCCTCCTCATTATCTTGTAACGCACAAAAGGCGTAGTGACCCCGCAGGGATTCAAACCCTGGACCTTCAGAACCGGAATCTGACGCTCTATTCAGCTAAGCTACGGGGCCGGGATAGTGCAAACCGAGAGCAGAACACCAAACTTGTTTGAGTGTTTTGCCGAGGTGCAGCCTATCTTGTGCAAAGATAAATAATTAAAATGACATGAGCAAGGATAACGCGACGGCCGCCATGCTAATGGCAATTATTGCTGTCCGGCAAAACGTATACGATCGGACTCAAGCACCAAACGCTAACACTAATGGGGGCGACGCGTCCCGCATCGGAATTTTAGGCTAAGGCTCACAGACAAGCATGTAATTAGTGCTGTCTGTGAGCCTTTGTTTAGTGTATGAACATTGCATTTTTCCCGACGCGAGACGCGTCGCCCCCATTAGTGCTTGCGTTTGCTGATAGCGTTTAGTGGTTTACAGTAAATGATGCTGTAACGCCAAACTTAATTCTGTACCACCGTTATGGGAGTGCTGACGCCATTAGACTTGAGCGTGAGTGTCACGCTGCGCTGATGGCCCGTAGTGTTGCGCGACACCTTGAGCGTGTCGGTGCAAAGCACATTCTTGCGTATGTCGGCCGGCGAAAGCGTGTGCGTAAGCCAGTCGCAATCATCAAATCCGGTAAGTTCGGCCCCGTCGGCATACACCGTAAAGGTGATGACAGGTTTGGCTGTGAGGGTAACCCCATCCTTGGTGGTGGCACTGTACAAACCCTCAGAGTTTATATTCTTGAGCGTGAAAGTGCCCGTAGTGCTGTCGTAAACCGGCAGGCTGATGTTGAGATAAGGTTTCTGCGTAAATACGGGACTGAACGAGCCGATGTGCTTGGTGGGATTTGTCAGCGTGAAAGTGGCTGTGCGCTCCTGGCCCGTTGTGTTGGGTGTGAAAGTGAAAGTGGCACGGCTGCGGTCAATGTAGCCCTTGCGCACCACGAGTGTGTCGGGAGCAGGCTGGCCGTTAACCGACATCTGCATCCAGTCGCTCTCGCAAGTATATGTCCAAGTGTCGGTACTCGTTACATTGATAGAGTCCTCTGTTTGGTCGGCATAAACAATGAGGGCGTTGTTGTTATGTGTGCCTTGCCAGTAAAACTGGTGAAAGTCGTTGTCTGCGTCATCACACGACGTTACAAAGGCTGCGGCTGCAATAGTAGCTGCCGCCAGAGCAAAGAGTGATTTCAGTTTCATAACTTGTGTCTGTTAAATTGGTATGTAGTGTTATGCTTTAGAATGTATATACGTGCGGCATGGGCCACTCTCCCACTCTACCCTCGTTTAGTACCACTCCACGTTGGTTGAGTAAGAGCTGCGTTTCTCCCACTTCAAGGCATCGACCAATTCGGAGGCACGTGCACGGAAGGTGAAATTGAACGACGAATAAGGCTTGAGCACCACGTTGGCCGACATTTCAAAGCAATGCAAGTCGCGCGAGAGCGACATGGTTGTCATTGACAACTTGTGCATTTCAAAGTCGTAGCCAGACGAGAATGAAATGTTCCACCCCTCGGCTATGCGCAGGTAGCCCGAAGCATTGAGCGTCTGCGTAAACGAGAAGGGGTAGCGCATTCGGCGCACATTGATTTGCCGGCTGCGGTCCTCGGCCATGGTAATGCCATACGACAGTGTGAGCGACCATGGCATGCTGAAGGTAAGATAGCCATCGGCATCAACCTTGGCCTTGTTTTTGGGTTTTCGTCCACCCTTGCGCGCGGTTTTCAAGTCGGGGTCCACATTGGCATCTTCCACATCGTCAGCATCAGAGTCTGCTGTATTGTCCTTGGCCGAACTGTCGGCCTTGCGGCGTCCGTGCAGAAAATCCATCAACTTGTTCCACGTCTGATTGTTGAGCGTGTACGACAAGTTCTGCGACATGCCTTGGAAACGTCCAAACCGGCCGTAGCTCCATTCCGTGCGGTCGGAGGTTACCACCTGGCCGTTTTCGTTGAACTTGTAAGCATAGGTGGCAAACACTGCCGCCATCGAGAAGGTTTTATTCTTGCCCAACTTCAGTCGCAGTCGTGTGCTGAGGTTGCTCCACGGCTGGCGGCTGGCCGCCATGTTGTACGACAGCGAGGCCGAAAGTTCGTCGATGAGCGATATTTTGCGGTAACCCGTAGAGTCGCGGTCGGAGCGCACCTTCATTTCGAGGTTGTTCGACACCGACATCGATATCAAGCCCTGCTTCGACCCCGAGGGGTAGCCATATATGCCGTTTGAGTAGGGCGAATACGCCACCATGGTTGAATTGCCCGAGACATCGGTGCGCTCATACTCCTTGCGGTAGCCATAGCGCGAGGCGGTGAAGTCGGGCGCATAGCTAAAGGTGATAGCGGGCTTGAACACGTGGCGAATGGCCACAATCTTTCCGCCAAAGAGCTTTTTCCACGGTTTGTAAAAACCATAGAGCGTGGTGTTGGCTGTTACGCCCACATTCCAGTCGTAGAGGTTGTAAAAGCCATAGGTGGTGTCGCACACCTCCTGCTGCAGCAGCGTGTTCCACGAGCGGTTGATGCGTGAGGCATACATGATGTCGCGAAACGAGAACGATGGTGATATGTTGATGTACTTGAACAGCTGGAAGGTGGCATCGATTGGCACACGATGCTGCATGCCATTGCGCCAGTCCTTTATCAGGTTCGACTTAAAGAGCAGGTTCTCCTTGGTGGTGATGGAGTTTGACATTTGTCCGGTGTACGACATCGAAATCTTTTCGTACCACCGCTCCTTGCCCGCCTGATGCTTGCGGCGGAAGGGGTAAAAGCGTGCCAACGATATGCTCACATCGGGCAGTGTGAGGGCTATGGTGGAGTCGCGCATGTTCTGTGTCAAGTTGGCCGAGGCCGATATGCTTAGCCCGATGTTGGTAAAGGTGTGGCCAAAACTTACCGAACTGGCGCGGGTGCTCTGCGTGTACGACAGAGGGTTGTACATGCTCTCAAGATTTTTGCGCTCATAGTTTTCGGAGGCAAAGTTCACACGTGCCGAAAAGGTGGTGTTGGGCATAGCCTTCGAGTCCTTGGTGTGTGTCCATTGCAGTTTGAGGCTCTTTGTCACAGCATAGTCGGGCATGTTCTTTTCGCCCTCCACCGTGCGCAAGTAGCTAAAGTAGAAGTTGCCGCGAAAGCGGTAGCGCTTGTTGTAGTTGGTCTCGGCACTCAAGCCCCACGAGCCCTTGGTGTAGATTTCGCCCAGGGCCTTGAGGTCCATATAGTCGTTGATGGCCCAATAGTAGCCACCATCGCGCAGGTAAAATCCGCGGCTCGTTTCGTCGCCATACGATGGCATGACAAAGCCCGACGAATACTTTTTGTTGAATGGGAAGAAGCCGTAGGGTATGGCCAGCGGCAGTGGCACGTCCTCCACCACCAGATGTGCCGGTCCGAACACCACGTCCTTGCCCGGCCGCACCTTGGCACGCGACAGTGCCAAATAAAAGTGCGGGTGCTTGGCATCGCAAGTGGTGTAACGCCCCTTTTCGAGGTAGAGTGTACCGTCGGCGGCACGTTTTGAGCGTTCACTCGTCATAAAACCGTCGCCCTGTTTGGTATTGACGTTGAGAATGTAGCCCTTTTTGGTTTTGAAATTGAACGACATGCGCTCGCTGTCATATTGGTCAGTGCCCTGTGTGTATTGCGGGCGTCCGTCGAGACCGCCCTCCACCGTTGAGTCGGCACGGGCCTCAGCATGCACCATGCTCGAGTCCATGTTCATCGATATTTTGGCTGCCGTCAGCTGCATGTTCTGATAGTTCACTTGTGCCTTGCCATAAAGGTAGGCCAGTCCGCTGGCGGCGTCGTATACCATGGAGTCGGTAGCCTGATATTCAACCGGCGAGTCAATGCCTGGCTTGGTCTTGACGGTGTCCACCTTCACCGAATCGCGGTGTGTGGTGTCCGTGGCGGCCGCCTCGTCCTTCGGCACACGCGGCTTTGCGTCTGCGGTGCGTGGTGTGGCGGCGGTTTGTTTGGTAGTTGTGGTGTCAGTCGTCACACTGTCGTGTACTGCTGGCACAGCCGGTTGCTGTGGCTGCAAACGCAAGTGGCTGGCCACAACGCATAGTGTGGTCAGCAATGACAGTATGAAGAGAGATAGTTTTCGCATGAATTGTGTTGGGAGGGGGATATAATACGGGGTGAATGCCGGGTGCGCCTTACGGGGCAGGTTGTTCACTGCCGGGCCGAGGGGAGCAATTCGGGCTCAAACAGCTTTACCCAGTTCCAGAAAATGTCCACGCCCTCGTGTCCAAATTTTTCGAGACTTTTAGCTGTATCTTCGGCAGAGCGTATGCGGTCGGGGTGGCTTTTTGAGTAGTACTTGTCGGCATAACACACGAGTTGCTCCTCCAGTGTTTCGGGCCGGTAGTCGCCTTCGGGCAAAGGCAATTCGCGTGCCTTTATCACCTCCGGTGTGAGTCCGGTGCCAGTATGGCGTTCGCACACACGCGCCACCTTGTCGAGTCCTTCCTTGCGCATCAGTTGTCCGCCAAGATAGCCGTGCATCAAGTAGTGGTGCGTGCCATGACAGTGAATGGCAGGTGCGTCGGTCATGAATATACCTATATCGTGCAGCATGGCCGCCTGTTCTACAAAGGCACGGTCGATGTGCAGCTCGGGGTGATTATCAACGATTTTAAGCGCCCTATCCGTCACCTGTTTGCTATGTTTTATGAGCAATTTGCGCAAAGGCTCATTGTCGGCATAATACTTATTTATAATATCTAAAGCACTCATCGTGAGTTTTTAGGTGCAAAGTTAGTGCAAGGTGAGTGAAATGCAAAATGAAAGTCCAAAAGACTTTCATTTTCATTTCCGAGGTGCAGCCTAACTTGGCGAAGCAAAGCAAGCAACACATCTCATTCAATCCACCCACACTTTGTATACGGTGCACTTGCCCTTTACGTCCGTTACGCGCAATACGTACAGCCCAGTTTCTACACCACGGCATTCCAACAACTGCGCGTGTGCAGCACGCGATGTGGCCACCAATCGTCCATCAGTTGCAAACACCTGCAACTCACATAGGTCCGACGCGTCCGAACGCACCTGCACGTCATGCCCCACCACCCTCAAAGAATGAGAATGGCAAACAGTTTCACATTTTACGGCTGTCTTTGCAGCCACCAAGGCATAACGTCCCAAATCCGTTCCACACGTGTTCAGCGTCAATGTCATACCCTGATAAAGCGCGCACACATCACCCGTCAAACGATCAAGTAAAGCATAGTTCGTCAAATCAGTATGCCCCTTTGCAGCAAAGCGCAAAGTCAGCGTGTCATGCTGTGCCGCATATATGCCAAGGTCCAAAGCCCTGCCATCAAACACCGTCACATCACAAGCTTCCCCATCGTGCGACTGAGCGAACAGAGCCAGCTGCGGCTTGGCCCCGGCATCAAACAAGGTGGCCGAACCCTTCAAGCCCTTTGTTCCCGTCACAATCCACGCCGAAGCCTCAAGCCCCGTATGCTTGCTCGTCAGAGTCAAGCGCAAAGCATCTGCGGCGGCCCCCTCCTCCGGCACCTCATCGGTCAGCATGCCACCGTTCAACACCAAGTCTATCGACTGTTGAGCCTCAGCAGTCTCCACAAAGAAAGCCTCTCCCGGCCCAATGCGCATGGCATCACCCACCAATTGTCCATCAGCCAACACGGCGGTATTGTTAGTATTACCATCGTAAAGCTTCACACCTTTTATGACAGAAGCATTGCCCTTGAGCAAACGAGCCACATTGATATAACTCTGAAACGGATTACCCACCAAAAAGAATGTACCCGCTTTTTCGCCCGAAAGGTGCAATGTCAACGGCACGCTTCCCTTATACACATGGCGCTGCTGCGTATTTTCTCCACCACCCACATAGCCCTTATAAGTATAATTCTCCGGTGTGGTGTTTGCATCGTCTTCATACACAAAGCGCCCTGCCCGACTTCGGTCAAGGTTCGTTTCCTGCAATGCAAGCTGTGTGCGGTCATAGTTATTGTAATAATTATAGGCAGTATGCTCCTTCGGAAAACGGAAACGGAACACCTGCGTTGCGGGCAGTGCATCGTTATCCACCCACAACGAAAAGCCTTCACCGCAACCATACAAATGCTTCAGATGGTTAAAGTGGTTGGTCCACTCCGTCTGCGTCACAGCCACAGTCGTCTGCTCGCCTGTTGTTCCATCACCCAACAGTTTTCCAGGGGCCGTCTTGTTCCACAAGCGTTGGTATATGATAGGATTAAAGCGGTTTTGCGGTGCACTTGTCTCATCAAGCATTGTAAAGTAATCACCAGTCTGCACGCCTTTCATGCTGGCCGGCACAAACGCATCACCCGTATAGGTGTCGTGCAACGTTGGTGCAAGCAAGTAATAGCGGTTGGGAGCAAGCGCCCACTCTACCCACGCCTTGGTATAGTTCAGACATTGTGGTGCGCCCACTGCCGCTTGCGGTTCAAAATGAATGTTGTTGCAGCAAAACAAGTCAGCACGCATCACCTCAGACTCGGCCACACTGAGCACAGGGTAACGCACCGCCTGCGAGGGAATGATCACATCCGTACAACAATAGGGTGAGCCATTCGTCCAGTTATTCCACTCATTCCAGTCGGCCGTAGCGGCATTCTTGCGCCAAGTCGTCTGATTAGGGTGTACCGTATATGGCACACTGGTCAGCAAATTGCCACTGCCATCATATACCAGCAAATTATAGCGTCCGGACACCGACATCACATAAGTTCGCGAAAAGTCTCCAGTGGTGTTCGTCGTAAATGCGTCATTTATCCCTTGCTCCTTCATCACCACACGGTAGTCCGTTTCCGAGGTACCTGTACCACTTACAGTAATGCTGCCGCCCTTACATACATCAGTAATAGCAATGTCCTTTATTGTAGTTTTGCACGATTTCGTGTCCTTACAATCAGGAATGCCATCGTTGTCAATATCCCCACGCAGGAATATGCCGTAAAACTTTTGAACGTCTAATGCCGACACCACCCCGGCTATGGTCAGCCTTATCTCGTCATACATTTCCTTGGGCTGCATAAGCAACAAATTCTTCTCGCCATAACCTATCACATTGGCCCCGAGCACCTTCCAATCGGTAAACTTATCACCCGTAGGCTTACCCTTATAATAGGTTTCGACCGTGAGCCAAGCACCCACCGAAGCCCCAAGAGCATAGGTCTTTTGGTCCACCACAATGCCCAACTGGTGACGGAAGTCAAGTGTGTGGCCCATATTCACCGCTATTACCGAGCCACCCCCCACATCAACAGTGTTCACTATGGTCATGGCCGTGTTAAGATTGCCATCAACCAGGCAACTCAGGTTATCGTCAACCCCCGCCACCTTTACAACCCCTGCCATTTGGCAAGCATTGGCATTGATGCTGGTGCCAGTTGTATCGCTCAACACCACTGCCCCGCAACTCAACGCATTGGCACAAGGCGAGTTGCTATCCTCCATAAAGGCATAGTAAAGTTTCAACTTTGACAGTCCAAGATCGAGCACACCCGATTTCCACAACACTATCTGGTCAAACTGTATGGGCTTGGCGTCCTTGTCAATAGGTTCGACACGTATGCTGAAACGCACCTTCTGCGTTTTTGTGCTGGTGCCCACACCCGCCCCAATGGCATTGCTCTCGCTAATGACATGCCGGTACACCTCCTTGTTATCCTTGTAGCAGCGTATTTGGAAGAACTCCAACACCTTAGCATCAATCACCTCATTGTCGCTCTCCACCACGAAGCCCACATTCACAGCCCCCTGTTGGTCGGCTGTGCCATCAAACATGAGTCCGTCTGTGCGCTGCACACCTGCAATAGCCAGATTATTGGCCACACCGAGGCCACCCACATAAGTGGCATAGTTGCCATAGTCCTTGTCGAGCAAGTTCTCAGCATGTTCAAGGTTAGATATCGACACCAACGAACCCGAGCCATCAGGTATCTGGTCGTTCATCAGGGTATAAGTGCCATACACAGCCTGGTCAAGGTTTACAAAGTCTGTGCCGCAATGCTCGGTCTTGTCCAGCCCAAAGTTGTCACCCACCACCAGTGTCACATCGTCGTGGCAGCCATCAGCTGCCGTGGCGCGGAAGGTGTATTCGCCTAGCACATTCATTCCCGTCACATAGCCCGAGGCTGTCACCTTGGCATTAGCCCCTTCGGGCTGCAGCAACAGCGTCCAGCTTACCGACAAGGCCGGATTGCTGTGCAGTTGGAATGATGTTTGCGAGTCGCACACATTGGTGTTGGTAGTGGTACGTATGTCACAATGGTGTGCCACATCGGGGGCCTCCTTCACAAAGCCATAATACACACGCGTACCGCCCAAGTCCACTTTCAAACCGCCATAAAAGGCTATGCGCGCCCCCGAAAAGTCGCATTTGGCCAGTATTGATGCCGTGCCGTCACCCCCCGTGGCCACGCCCAAACCAAGTACGCCGGCCGAGAGGGTCTCGGTCTGCACATTCTTGCCTGCGCGGTTAAACAGTTCTATGTTAACGGCCGACCCGAGCGACAGGTCGAGAAACGCAACATTTTTATACTTAAAGCCCACCTCGCTGCCAGCCTTGAACACTTCCTGTCCGTTATCGTTCTCGCCTCCTGGGGCACATTCTATCTTTGCACCGCCCATGTAAGCCAATCCCACCAGCGGAGTGAGCGACATATAGTTGTTCAGGTCATCGTCAACAAGTTTCTTCTTTTCCTCATCTGTTACCGGAAAAGGTATACCGAGCAGCACGGGGTTCTCTCCCGACACCGACTTGATGTAAGCCCCGGGAGCAGTCGTCCCCACCTTTTCGCCATAGGCTTTCACACCATTATCGGTGAGCAGTGTCTGTGTCACACGGCCCACAAAGGCATATTTAATTTTGAGTGCCATGCCCAAGTCAAGGTTCACACCGCCCGAGGGCTGCAAACACACCTCGTCAAATATTTCGCGCGCCTTGGCAGTAAGGCATATACATGTCTCGTCCGAACCGGGGATTTTGATAAGCGTCAAACTCACCCCACCAGCATTTTGGCCCTCCTGCACAGGAATGGTGCTACCCAGCACGCCATCGCGATAGAACACCAGGCTCATAGCCTTTACCACATCAAGGGTAAGCACACTGGCCCCCGATGAGGCCACCACACAAAAACCAGCTTCAGTGCCCTCGCCATAATAGTTGTTCTTATCGCGCACACTCACTATGGGGTTGACCGTCACGCCCGCTTTAAGCACCGAGGGGAAAGTGGCATAGTCCGACAAGTCCTCGTTGGTTATATTGCCCAAGCTGTCGGCCCACTCGCCCACCCCTACGGCACTTACCAGTTTGTTCACCGTGCAACCACTGCCCACCAGTGCCCGGCGGTTTTCCAGATACTTCCAGTTCGACACTGTTGGCTGATTTTCATTGGCATCGCGGTCGTACCACACGGTGCGTCTGCTGTCAAGCAGTCCGTCGGCCGTAGGCGTATCGCTGGCACTTTGCGCCAGCACCGCGGTAGCAAACTGCAACAAGCAGCAAGTTAATAGCACACTTATGCGTTGTATCATAGTTCTTTATATGCTTTTAGTCTCACAACTTGCTCTTTCCCGTAATAGTCGAGAGCTTCCCCTTAAATCTGTAAAGTTGATTGCGACGTAAATAATAGGTGTTATCGCTCACGTCGGGAGCGATAATGCCCGTTCCCTGTTCGGCAGACGACACATTGGCGGTTGTAATGGGATAGTCGAGCGGTTGATGTAGTTGTAGGTCCTTCTTACAGAACACGCGCAGTGCCAAGCGGGTTGCCGTGGGCAACACCCAAGCCCCAAGAGTTATGGTGCTGCCTTCGGCTATCACATCGTTGCCCTCAGCCATAGCTATCACGGTATAGGAGTCCTTGTCAAGCTTTTGAGTTATCGGGTTGAAAGCCTGCGCAAAGGCATCGTAGCTATTGAGTTTGACCGCGGTGTTGGTATGGTTGGCCATCAAAGCCACCCAATGCACATCGCCCTTGCTCTGCTTGTCTATGCTGAGGGTCATTTCCACACGTGCCATGCCACGGTACAACACACCCGTCAATGGTGAGTTCGAAATTATCTCGCCATTGCTCTGCTGCTCTCTGAAATGCACCACACGGTTGCCCATAGCCGTATGACACTCGCCATAGAACAACTGCGGCGCATAACTCAGGTAACCACTCAAGCAATCATCATTCTTTAGACCAAAAGAACCATACAAAAACTCCTTCCAGCCAGTCACATTGGCCTTGACTATGTCGGCTTGCGCCTCAGCCAGAGTGGTACCGTTTTGCAAATTAAGCATAAACAAGTTTTGCTCACCCGTGGCAGCGGGTATCAAGTTATGCGATGGTGGGAGAGCAATGCTCGAACTGTAGGCCACTGCAATGACACGGTACTGATAGCCGCGCATCTTTTTGAGTTTGCCCGTAGCCGTCAAGCGGTGGTCCGAAACGGAGGCACGGCTACACATCACCTTTTGGTCATTGGTAGGGTCATAAACGAACTCACTGTCGCTAATGGTTGCAGCCTCGTCAACGGCCTCGCTGCTTGCTTCGTCGTCACCTGTCACCTTGCGTCTGAAAGCAACGATACGCACCTGGTCGGTTTGCACTGCAGCGGCCTCGCCGTCCACCTTCGGGTCGTAAGGGTCGGTAGCCGCACCCGGTGGTGCCGAGCGGGTGGTGTTTGCGGGTAAAGCATAAGTGCCGCCAAAGGTGATACTTACAGGCACGGCAACGCTTTCACTGTCCACCTCACCTACTGTCGGTTGAGGCGGCACCGTGGCGATGTCATCACTGCAGGCTGCAAGCACAGCTACCAATGCCCCGCATAACAACCGGGCGCATCGACACTTCTTTTTACTGAATATCAAAGTCATGATCTTTCTCAAAATTCGGCTCTACCTGTATGGTTATGTCAGCGGTTGCCTCACCCAAGCTGAGCGGCTCATTTTGTTGCAAATTGAGTGTACCGATGGTATAGAAGCAATTTGTCCGGAGCGGAAAGTTGTAGCTGCGGGTCTTGCCATCGTCCACCGCCACACGGTAGGTTTTATACAGCACACCGCCCTTGTAAAGTTTCAAATTAAGCGTGCCTGTACCTTGGTCGGCCGAGGCCTCTACCGGCAACACATAAGCGCCATCAAGCACTGTTCCGACACGTTTTTTCAACGTGGTGCCCGTCACGGCCACTCCCGCCAGCGCGCCTTCATTCACCGGCAGGTCAAGCAGTGTGGTGCTGCCATCGGCTGTGGCCGTGCCGTGGTCCAGATAGGTGCCATCTGCGGCATCGGGCTTTGCCACAAGGGGCACTTCGCTATGTTGGTCTTTATACAGCACCAGCTTGATGTCGGTCACCCCCTCGGGTATGTCGTTAAGATAAGCCTGCACCCCGGCCACACGCCGGTACAGGTCGATGGTCACCAAGTTGTTGCCACGTTGGGGCACGCATTCTGCCGTGCCGGCAAAGAGTTCAGCATGGTTCATATCGTGCGCAGTCTTGCCAGTGGCCAAACGGGCCACGGCTTGTCCGAGCGTGGTGCCATTGGTTATGGCTGCTGGCAGATTGTAAGTAGGGCCTGCACCCTCAGCGGTGGCGCCGGGCTTATTGTCAAGGCCAACAGCCAGCAGGGTGTATGTAGTACTTCCGTCGTAAACGAAAATGTTAGGGTCTATTTTGTAAAATTGCGACGCCGTCTGGCCAGTTGATTGTTGCCAGTCTACATCGAGGCTTTTAATGCACTCGGCATCGCTGCCTGTACCTTTGAATATGTACAGTTGCACATACTCCACATGCTGCACATTGTCTGAGCTTTGCAGCGTAGTGCGTTGCACACGAGCCGATGTTTGCAAACATACGCTCACATGGTCTTGCGTGGCACCCTCATCTGCCAACACGGTGTCGGCTGTGCACGAAGGCAACAACCCACACAATAATGCCACCACGATTGAGGCACATATTTTGATAGAATAATTCATTGCGCATAATACATTGATGTATGGTAAAACGCCCAAGCGCATATTTATGGCATCTACGACAATGCTTTTACCATACAAAAATTATTCTGAAGAAAAAAGGTTCAAGAACCTGCACACACAGCACAACGCCCTTGAACCTTTTGTATGTAATTTTAGGGTTTAAGCCAATAAGACTATTCGTCAATGCTCATGTGATGCAGAGCTTCCCAGTTGTCGTTCACGCGGATTACAACGTTCTGTATCTTGCTCAAGTCAGTGGGTTGATCGGTACCAGGAACGGGAGTTTCGGGATCGGTGGTGCTGGTACCCTGCTTGTGAATACCTATTGAGTAGATGTGGTTGCGGAACAAGCTGAACACATCGGCAGTCTCGGCAAAGCCCATGGCTGTGCCTGCGCCAAACAAATCGGCTGATGCCGTCTCGCCCGTCTTACCTACCTGTGCATTCGATGCGTCCAACTTCACAGGCCAAGCATAGAGCACATTGCCTGTTGCATCAAGCAATTGCAGTTCAAGGGTTGACTTGCCCTGCGTTGCACTGAATGGTACGATAAAATTACTGGCAAACACTGAGCCTTTCAAGTAGCTGCCGGTGTAGCCGTTGGGTTTTTCCCAGTTGGAGTCATTCTTGTCGTACACACCATCTTTGTTATCATCGCCATTGGGGAACCAGTCGGTTATCTTGGCACTGAACAATACATTTGCTTCATCGCCATTAAGGAACTTGGCTGTTTTGGTGGCAGGCACCGAACCATTAACCATATACATCACCTTGGCATCAGTCGTCGTAAATGAGCTGTTGAATGAGCCAAATGTGAGCACCGTGTTCTTGCTGCGCGATACCATGCGTATGCTGGCCACCTTGGTATCACCTATCTTGGCAGGAATTGAAGTAAAGTAGCCATAAGCGCCGGCCACCTGGCGGTGCAGGGTCACATCTACGCTGGCATCAGTTCCTTTAATCTTTCCGTCTTTCACGCTAAACTGTTGCTCGCCGGCAAACACCTCCTTGGCTTCGGCATCTGCCTGTGTGGTGGCTGTTATATTCTTGTCTAAAACATCGCCCTTGGCTGGCCATTTCAAATTGTAGTTGCCTTCATTGTAGCCTACTGCCGTCACAACATATTTGCCTTCGCCCAACTTGTCGGCCTTGGGTATGGTAAAAGTGAGTTTCTTGCCATGGCCATTGGTATCATAGTTAGTGGCTGTGCCGTTCCAGTTGTCGAGTGTGTGGATGTATACCACTTTGTTCTTGTCCGCACCGTCGTCCTGCGAACGTACTACGAGTGTCACCTTCTCAATGCTTTGGCCGGCAGCTTCGCTCTCGAGCGTGCGGTCGGCTGCGGCACGTGTGGCACGGTCGCCACTGCTTGCCAATGTAATGGTAAATTGCTGTTCAGCTCCATTGTTGTCTGCCACGACGCCTTCATCGTTGCTGCAAGCTGCAAGCGACATGAGGCCTGCAAGCATTGCACCTGAAATGAAATACTTCTTCATTGTTTTAATGTTTTAGTTAAGCTGGTGTTTTTGAGCACCAGTTTATGTGTTATCCTTATGCTTTGGCGGAATTAGCAAACAATCTGACAAGTTTACGTGGTGACAGGATCGTTTGCCGAGCTTTATAAGCTTCTGGTCATTCTACGCTTAACGTAATTAAAGTGTATGTGGCATGCCATGCTTGCTTGTCAACTTGTCGGCCCGGCATTTCCGCCTGCGTGTTATTCTATCGAGTTATTCTATGTCCAAAGTGTGTGCTGCCTCCCATTCGTCGTTGATGCGCACATATATGTCGTACCCTTTCTTTTCGGTGTCATACACATAGCGCAGACCTGTTATGGTGTTGCGGTAAAGGGTGGTCACCACATCAGTGGGGGCGAGTTGCGGCACGAGGCGGCCATTCTCGTCGTATATGCCAATGCTCACACGGGTGGCATTGCGTGCCACCGAAGGAGGCAAAATGGTGTGTGTGTCAACCTCTGTGCCAGCAAACCGCGAACTGTTGCGCATCACACACTCTCCGTTGTAGCCAAACTTGTCGTCCACCTCGGCAAACAGCCCCGTTTCTGTTATTGACAAGGCAGCAGCATGATACTGCGGCGGCAGGTTCTCTACCTCAATGTGAAGTTTGCTCTTGACGCGTTTCAGCAGCAAGGTGTGGTCATAATGCCAAGCATCGTACTGCACGGTGTCGCACACGAGGTAGGGGTCGCCAGCCTCATCGAGCGGCAAAATCGCGGGCAATTCAGTCTCATTTTCAAGTCCGCCCCACACAGTCACGGCATATTTGCCAAAAGGCAAGTCGGCCGGCAGGTTGATGGTGGCTTGGCATGCGGTGTCTGAAGCTGGAAAAACGTGCTGCTCGGCCACCACACGCCCCGTTTGCACATCAACTATGTGCCATGCCACCGATTTGACATAGGTGGACAAGGGGGCTTGTTCGGGCTTTATCGGTTCGTCGGCAAAGCTGCCCGCATTGCTGTAATTGTAGTCGGCCACACCCACATGCAAGGACAAGGGCGGACAAGGTGGCAATTCGTCACGAATGCAGCTAACCAACAGCACCGGCAGCCACATGAGTACGAACATTTGTTTGATTACTTTTGTCATTGTATAGACTGTATTTACCCGTTGTCGGGAGTCTTGCTTGTCCCGTTTAGCTTGTCTGTTTTGTTAACTAATTCGGTCTACACACCGTTTTTTAGGCACAACTACTTATTCCATGCTGTCGATAGCCTGGCGGGCTTGTCTCAGGCATGAGTCCTCACCAGTGCCAAGCACCTGACGGGCTTCGGCATAACGGCCTTGTGCTGCCATGGCATAGGCCAGGGTGCAACGCAACGTGTCGGTACGGCGGTCGGGGGCAATGGCCGAGGCTGTCTGTACGGCCTCGGCAGCATGGCCGGCACGCAGCAGGAGCACAGCCAAGTTGTTGGCAGCCACTACCGACTGGGGGTAATGGCGCAAGGTTGTGCGGTACACCTCCATGCGCGCCGTGTCGGTGGACTGGAGGTCGGCCACGTGCAGCAACTCGTCTTCGTTAAAAGCATCGGGACGCGTAGCGTAGAGGCGTAGCATTTCGGCATCGGTCGTAAAATTGCGCAAAGTGTAAACATAGGTGTAGGTTACACGGCGGTCCTTTGCCAAATAGTGGTCGCGTATGTCGGGCCAGCAGGCCAAACGGCGTATGTACCGCTCCTGCACATCGTCATTGCCACCCGGATGTTGCTTTAATATGTTGCTGACGAGCACTGAGTCCTTACAACCTGCAGCGGTCATGGCTGCCAACACGGGTTGCCAGCCTTCGGGGCGGGCACTCACCTTAATTTGCGCGGCATAACGCGGCGGCAAATGCAACTGCTCAAGCAACCAACGGCGGGCCGAGGCGGCACGATTGGTGGCTAACATCAAATTGTGACGGTAGCTGCCCTCGGCCGAAGCCGCACCGCTTATGGTCAGGCTGGTGAGTGTGGCAAGTGAGTCGGTGAGCACCGGGCGCAGACGCTTTGTCATGGAATCGAGTTCGACGCGGTTGCGCCCCATGTCGGCACGTATGTCCCACTTGTCTACTACAAAGAGCAAGCGCGCCTCGCCCTGGCCCGTCACCACCTTGGGACGTACCACAAAGGTGTGTGGTGCAAACTGTGCCAGTTGCTGCGGCAAGTCGGCCACTGCATTGACTGCACGCCCCATAGCCAATGTGTCGATGGCTGTGCAGCGGCCACAACCATCGGTGGTGAGCATTGCACGCAAGCGGACCTGACGCAGGGGAAGGGGCATGTGCAATGTGTCGGCATAGGGCAGAAGGGCCACATGCTGCTTGTCATAATGCAAGGCCATGGGGCTGTAAGGGTCAGCGTAACCCTCGAGCACCTGCCGGCGATGCAACTTGCGACTGAACTGGCAGCGGTCGGCTACCAGGGGGGTGAGTTCGGCCACCACACTGTCGGCACCAATCACCATCTGCGGCACGACTATCAAACGCTGGCGGCGCGTCAGTGCCTTACGCGGCACGACAAAGGTGGTGTGCACCACGGCGCGACCGGCTGCATTGGTGTGCCACAGCGGCAACATGTCTGCTTCAAGATGCACACGATTTTGCTCGAAATTATGGTGTGCGCACCCTGCCGTCAGCGATAAAGCCAACAGTAACGACAATGTATGTAAAATACGCATGATTAAAAAAAACGATATTTTGCTGCTGCCTGCCACAGCGTACGAATGGACAGGTAACACCCATGTGTTGAACTACTTGCACGAGGCTTGAAAGAGCCTTTTGTGCTTAAAACACGTAAGCCACACTCAAGTTGGCCACGGTTGGCCCCCAATAGTTGTGGCGACGCGATATACTGCACTTTTCGCAGTAGATGCGTTCACCCTCCTTGTACCACAGACGGGCATAGCCTATGCCTATCTCGGCCTCAACATTCCAGTGTGGAGAAAGTAGCCAAGCATAGCCATAACTGATGCCACCTCCGGCCAAGTAGCCGTCGTAGAGTTTTTGTTTGAAACCGGCGTAATACTGAGCTGCGTGGGCGTGCACACCCACAAAATGGCCCTCGAAACGCTGGCAGAACCAGTAGCGCAAGGCGGGCTGTGCAGCCCATAGGTGCATTTTGCGCCCACGGCTGAAGTTCCACGGATTGTAGGCTGCCGCAACGTTTAACGTGGTTCGTGGCGAAAGCCCTAACTCTACACCGACATTGGGAGTGGTTGCGCCCCAACAGAGTGCGTTTGTCTTGAGTCCTGCCCTCTGCGCTCGGCATGGCAGGATTTGAAGTAAAATGAACAGGCTTAATAGAGCTAACAAGCGCTTATTGGCAATAATGAGCATGAACAATCCCTTCAAGGAATATGCTGTTTCATTTGTCATCAATGAAGATCATTTCGTAGCGAACGACAATGCAAGCAAATGCAATGGCGGTCAAAACACGTTGACCATTTTGTAAGATATGCTTTCGCTGCCGCTATAAAGAAAAAGAACTGAACCTAAAAATTCGTCCGCTTAACAAACCAATAAGTTGTGCCTTAATCAATACGCCGCAAAGGTACAGCAAAGAACGAAAAATACCCCCCCGCCAACTTAATTTTTGCTAAAACACACTGAAATGCTATGAAGTCCGTCTTTTGTACTGCACAAACAAGGTTTTTTGTAGGTGTACAAATTTATTTTACACTAAAAGTGCATCAGCCCATCAATCAGCAAAAGCAAACATTGTTGCCGCACAGGAAGGATACTAAGCTTGCTTGTAAAATGGACTATGCACAAGAAAAGCCACTTTTTTGTGCATATAAAAACGACTATGCACAAGAAAACACGATTTCTTGTGCATAGTCTGGATGGTATGCTTGTGATAAGCCTATTTGTTGTAGATATCAGCACATTCACGGCCGCAGCGAGCAAACTAATTCATCACCACCAGCATGCCGCTGCCCTGCGGACTGTAAAGCGCCGTGCGGTAGCGCAACAAACGGTTGCCGTCGCTGCTCAAACCGCTGTTAGAGAGGTCGAAGGTGTGCTTGCACTTTGTACAGGTGAGCTGTTCGGGCGCACTCAGGGTGAGTTTGCGCGTGGTAAGGTGCTGACTGTAACACACGGGACAAGCCAGGTCGTAGGCTATTACGGGGTACTGCATGTTCATGTCGGGCAGCGATGACTTGCCCACCACAAAACCCGCCACGCACTGCGGTTGACCATAGTTCTTAATTTCGGACGTGTAAGGATATGAACCCGACTGCGTGAATGTTTTGAAAATGAAACTACTCGTGCCCAACTCTATGCAACACCATTGGCCATTGTTGTTCAACGCAGTGAACAGGGGCGCCACGTCGTTGGCATACGGAAACTTTAAGAAGGCGCGCTCATGGGCATAGGCATCGTCGGCCTCGTTGCTGCACGACGTGCAAACAAGCAGCACCGACAGAAGGGACATCAATATTTTACGCATGGTTTTAATTATAAATATGGAGTTTGAACGGCGACACGAGCGTGCACGCAACACGTACTACACTGCATGAATGGCCACTACAATTTATTATTGTGCTATTTGTCTGCGCTCTGCACCATTGCGCGTAGCGCATTGATAATCAGCATAGCAAAGCGTGCAGACAACCTTCGTTTTTATCTACACCACCATCTACACTAAAGTGAACGGCGGTGCGTTACTGACGGCCACGGGAGGGCGGGAAAACAGCAACGGGAGGACGAAAAAACAGTCGGAACGACGTATTTTTCTACCTCCCGTTACAGCAATTCTGCCATACTTGCACGCAAGCGGCACAATCACGTGCACTTGTTGCGAGCCGTACCTGCACATGACATGCAGTGCAGGCAAAGTGCAGGCAAAGTACAAATATGCCTACACACCGCAAGTGTATGATTACAAGCGACTTAGAACCAATTAGTGTAGTGTGCAGACAGTATTCAAAATAATACTTTTAAGCTGTGTGTATACACGCATCAGCGAGCACGGCGTCACTCCTTAATTCGTATCACCAAATTAGAGATGATAGCCGCCAGACCGCCCGTGGTAATGCCCGATGAGAAAATGCTCTGCACCGTGCTGGGCAACTGGCTGAGAATTTCGGGTACAAGCTCAACACTCAAACCCAGCGAGAAGCTGATGGCCATGACCAAGGTAGCCTTTCGGTTGATTGTTTGCGAGGCAATGATGCGTATGCCGGCCGCAGCCACTGTGCCAAACATAAGCAAGGTGGCGCCACCCAACACGGGCGAAGGCATGAGCGAGAACACGATGCCCACAGCGGGGAACACACCCAGCAGCACCAACATGCCGGCTATGAAGTAGCCTACATAGCGACTGGCCACACCCGTGAGCTGTATCATGCCATTGTTCTGGGCAAAGATACTGTTGGGGAATGAGCAGAAGGCCAAGCCGGCCAACATTGAGTTGAAACCATCGGCCAAGATGCCGCCTTGGGCACGGCGCATGAAGGTTTCGCCCTCGACTGGCTCGCCCGAAATGAGCGAATTGGCTGTTATGTCGCCATAAGCCTCGATGGAGGTGATGAGATATACCAAGCCCAAACCTATGATGGACGAGATGTCGAAACTAAAACCATACTTGAAGGGGTTGGGGTAGTTAAAGCCGCCATAGCTCTGCACCGATCCAAAGTCGACCATGCCGAGACTCCACGACACGGCATAACCCACGACGAGACCGATGACGATGGAACCCATGCGCAAGTAGCGGTTGCTGCTGCGATTGAAAAAGACAATGAGCACAAGCACAAGGGCTGCAATGCCTACATTTTCAACTGAACCAAATGTGCCGGCAGTCTTGGCTGCCTCGCCACCACCACAGGCGCTGATGCCCACCTTGATGAGCGACATGCCTATGAGTGTGACCACTATGCCACTGACCAAGGGGGTGATGACGCGGCGGGCATACTTGAGTATGCGGCTCACAAACATCTCGACCACCGAACCGGCCACTGTGGCACCAAACACGGCGGGAAGTCCGCCAGCCAAGCCTGCGGCTATGATGGGGCCGATGAATGAAAAGCTGGTGCCTTGTATGCAAAGCAGACCGCAACCTACGGGGCCTATGCGGCGGCACTGAATGAAGGTGGCCACACCCGACACCATGAGTGACATAGACACAAGGAAACTGGTGGTGTCGGTGTCGAGTTTGAGCGCGCTGGCTATAATGAGCGGCGGGGTGATAATGGCCACGAATATGGCTAACAGGTGTTGGGCGGCGGCAAAGAGTGTCTCGCGCAAGGGCGGACGGTCGTTGAGTCCGTAGATCAAACCGCTCTTGGCCACTTCGGTCTGCTGGGTTGTTGCGTTATCTGTCGTAGCCATCGTCCTTTATTTTAATTTCGCAGTTGTCAAGACTTTCAATAATGGCAAGCGACTCTACATGAATGCCCATTTGGCGCAGTTCGTCGCCGCCGTGCTGGAAGGCTTTTTCTATCAAGAAGCCCATGCCCACGAGTTCGGCACCGGCCTGATCTACCAATTCGAGTATGCCCTTGGCGGCATTGCCATTGGCCAGAAAGTCGTCGATGAAGAGCACTTTGTCGCCCTTGCACAGGTAGTCGCTGCTCACGCACACATCGTAAGAGCGCTGCTTGGTAAACGAGAATACCTTGGTGGCAAGCATATGCTCCATGGTGCTGGGGGTCTTTTTCTTGGCAAACACTACGGGCAGCTCGAGCAGATAGCCTACCATGATGGCGGGGGCTATACCGCTGGCCTCGACGGTGATAATTTTGTTGATGTCGGTGCTGGCAAAACGGCGTACAAACTCTACAGCCATTGATTTCATCAAGATGGGGTCCATCTGATGGTTGATAAAGTTATCGACTTTCAAAATGCCTCCTTCAAAGCATTTGCCGTCGCGCAGGATACGTTCTTTAAGGGCTTTCATGACTTACTTATTATATATAATGTGATAACGCGTTGACGGAATTAGTAAACAAGTTGACAAGTTAACGGGTTAACAGGTAAATTGCATTCACCTTGCACGATGATTCAACCCGCCAAAGCTAAATCCGAAAAATCAGTTATTTATGTATTGATAATTATGGCTATGATTGAGATGGGAGGTTTGGCTCACTCGTCAACTTTTCAACTTGTCAACTCATCAACTTGTCAACTCATCAACTCATCAACTCGTCAGCTCGTCCTCCCCCAAAAATACAATATATGCTAATGCGCCGACATGCAGATGACATGGCCATCTGCAATGTTGGCACATTAGCATATCAGCATGTATTATTTCTTAACCTTCACCTCAATACCTTGACGGCTGAGTTCCTTCACAGCCTTGTCGATGGCCTCGTAGTGCTCGGGAGCTATACCGAGTTTGGGCAAGTCGAGCGTGGGAAGGGCATCGTCGGAGTGCAGGTCGTTCTCGGCCACGGGACCGAGTATCATGCCCACACACGAGGTGTTGTTGGTGATGGGATCTATCAATATGAAGGCGCCAGTGGGCTTGTTGTCCTTGTAAGCGTCGAAGAAGAGTTCCTTGGCACTGACAATCACAGCACGGCCTATCTCGTTAAGTTCGAGGTGGTCCACCTCACTCTTTTCGAGGGTGTTGACGTCCACCTTGTAGTCGAAGTGGTCGATGCGGCAGCGCGTGGTGTTGGTGGTCTGCTTGAGATAGAACGACTTGCGCACGTCCATGGGCTGCTCGTCCATCCACACCAGCATGGCCTCGAAATGGCGACCTACGTTGGGCACATTGTCGGGGTGTACAATCATCTCGCCACGCGAAATGTCTATTTCGTCCTCAAGCTGCAGGGTGACGCTCTGAGGCGGGAAGGCATAGTCGAGGTCGCCATCGTAGGTGACGATGCGCTTTACACGGCTGCGCTTGCCCGAAGGCAGGGCCATTACCTCGTCGCCCTTGCGCACTACGCCGCTGGCTATCTTGCCGCAGAAACCGCGGAAGTCCAAGTCGGGACGCACTACATACTGCACAGGATAGCGGAAGTCCTTGAGGTTGTGGTCGTTGCCAATATGCACCGTTTCGAGGAACTCGAGCAGAGCGGGGCCATCATACCACGGGGTGCGCTGGCTGCGCGTTACCACATTGTCGCCCTCAAGAGCCGAAAGGGGGATACAGCGCACATCGGGTATGCCGAAGGGCTTGATAAAGGCCTCGAAGTCGGCTACGATTTTGCGGAACACCTGCTCGTCGAAGTTGACAAGGTCCATCTTGTTAACAGCCAGCACCAAATGTTTGATGCCCAACAACGAGCACAGGAAGGTGTGGCGGCGTGTTTGCGTAATCACACCGGTGCGTGCATCAACCAGAATGATGGCCAGGTTGGCTGTTGAACCACCAGTTATCATGTTGCGGGTGTACTGCTCGTGCCCCGGGGTGTCGGCTATGATGAATTTGCGTTTGTTGGTTGAGAAGTAGCGGTAGGCCACATCGATGGTGATGCCTTGCTCACGCTCGGCCTTCAAACCGTCGCACAACAGGGCATAGTCTATTTGGCCCGCACCGGCATTGCCCACGCGCTTTGAGTCGCGCTCGAGAGCCGAGAGTTGGTCTTCGTAGAGTTTTTTGGAGTCGAAGAGCAAGCGGCCTATAAGGGTTGACTTGCCGTCGTCCACCGAACCGGCGGTGAGCAGGCGCAAGAGGTCTTTCTTTTCGTCCTGGTCAAGATATTCCTCAATGGAGAGTTTGCGGCCATCAACCACCAAGCTCTCCTCATTCGGATTATTTTGGTTTGTTTTGTTGTCAGTCATAACAAATTGAGGTGTTACTGTGTAAGCAGGTGCTTCGTATTATTTTGAACGCCCGCTTAGAGGTGCAAAGTTACTATTTATTGCCGAGGTTGGTGCATGACAGCGCATAAAAAGTGCTCTGACGGAGGGATTGGGTGTGCAAATGGGCATGCCACACTTGCGCCGAAGTGAGCACCAGACACACTCCCCCACCCCGCTTTTGCAACCGGGTTGCAGCCCGCAGGACGTACCTTTGCAGTGTATTTATAACTAACAACACACAACATTATGTGCAACAAACATCACCACGAACATGGCCACTGCCATGATAACGACGGTGGCTGCGGCTGCGGTTGCGGTTGTCACCACCATCACGAAGAGAACGAAGCCCCCATGTGGCGCGCACTGCTGCCCATGGCGGTAGCAGCCCTGCTGCTCATTGTGGGCATTGTGGCCAATCCGCTGCCTGCATGGCCTTGGGCTGTATTTGTGCTGGCATATCTGCCCGTGGGACTGCCCATACTGAAGGAGGCGGGTGAGGAGATAGCCAAAGGCGATATATTCAACGAGTTTACACTGATGGTGCTGGCCACAATCGGGGCTTTTGCCATTGGCGAATATCCCGAGGCGGTGGCGGTGCTGCTGTTTTACTCGGTGGGCGAATATTTTCAAGACCGTGCTGTGGGACGCGCCAGACGTGACATTCAGTCACTCGTCAACCTGCGTCCCGACACAGCTACTGTGATTGACCATGACGGCCGACGCACCAATGTGAAGCCCGAAGCCGTGGAGGTGGGCAGCGTGATTGAAGTGGTGGCCGGCGAACGTGTGCCGCTCGACGGCACACTGCTGACTGAACGGGCCGACTTTGACACCGCAGCACTCACTGGCGAGGCCGAACCGCGCAGCATTGATGCGGGAGACGAGGTGGCGGCCGGCATGATTGCCATCGGACGCGTGGTGAGGGTAAGGGTGTTGCGCCCTTATGCCAAGAGTGCCTTGCAACGCATCATGACGATGGTGGAGGACGCTGCTTCGCGCAAGTCGCACGCCGAGATGTTTATCCGCCGCTTTGCACGTGTGTACACGCCTGTGGTTATTGCGCTCGCGGCCTTGATAGCGCTTGTGCCGCCACTGCTGGCGGGGGGCACGGGGTGGGCCGTGTGGCTGTACCGTGCCCTGGTGTTTCTGGTTATTTCGTGTCCGTGTGCCTTGGTGGTGAGTGTGCCGCTGGCCTACTTCAGGGGCATCGGGGTGGCCTCGCGCATGGGCATTCTGTTCAAGGGGGGCAACTACCTTGATGCGGTGGCGCGCCTGAGCCATGTGGTGTTTGACAAGACGGGGACGCTTACCACCGGACAGTTTGTGGTGAGCCAGGTGACGTGTGCCGAGGGGGAGGCCGCTGGGTCTGACGACTTGCTGAGAATGGTGGCTACCGTTGAACGCAAAAGTACGCACCCGGTGGCGCGTGCCATTGTGGCTGCGGCCGACAACAGCAAAGGGGATACACAGACCAACGCTGCCAGTGCTTTGGTGGCCGACATAGTGGAAGAGGAACCGGGCCTCGGACTGCGGGGCATGGTGGCCGGCCACGAGCTGCTGGTGGGAAAGGCGGCGCTGCTTGAGGCGCACGGCATTGACACTGGCAAGACGGAGACGACCACTGGCGACACCATGGTGTACTGCGGCATGGACGGACACTATGCGGGCATGATTGCGTTGGGCGACCAACCGCGTCCCGAGGCTGCCAAGGGCATTGAACGGCTGCACGCATTGGGCATCAAGCGCACCTGTGTGCTGTCGGGCGACCGCAGCGCGGCTGTCGAACGTTTGGCGCAGACGCTTGGTGTTGACGAGTGGCACGCCGACTTGCTGCCTGAGGGCAAGGTGGAGCAGATGCAGCGCATCAAGCAGCAGTGTGCTGACACGGGCAAGGTGGCCTTTGTGGGCGACGGCATTAACGACGCACCTGTATTGGCCATGAGCGACGTGGGTTTTGCCATGGGAGATGCCGGCAGCGATGCCGCGGTTGAAACGGCCGATGTGGTGATACAGAGTGACAATCCCTCGCGTGTGGCCGATGCCATTATGATTGGTCGGCGCACGCGCAGCCTGGTGCGTTACAACATTGCCTTGGCGCTTGGCATCAAGGTAGCGGTTATGTTGGCTGGTGCGTTGGGGTATGCCAGTTTGTGGGCCGCCGTTTTGGCCGACACGGGTGTGGCTCTGCTTTGTGTGGCCAATACCTACGCCATTCGCAACGGCAGGAGATAGTTGTTTGCACGCATTCCTCCCCCTGTTTTGTGGCGCACGGTTTACTGCCGCGACTTGCCAGAACATTCAATATCATTGTGAGCAAAAGCAAGCCCCCAATTACGAATTTGACCATTTCGTAATTGGGGGCAACTTGATAGGGATTTTATACATTAGTAAGATTACGAGTCTAATTTAGATAATAATGGTATTAACATCAGTTGTAATTTACTAGAAAATCCATACCTTTGTAAGGTCACAAACACCATATACTTCTGTGGATTTGAAAAGAATGTAGTTGTGATTTGCTAGAAAATACATACCTTTGTAAGGTCACAAACACCGGCTTTCCTTGGCTGAAAGTACGTATTTTTTATAAGTGATTGAGAATGAGATAAGTTTTTATCTCA
>ERZ1026846.199-NODE-199-length-46183-cov-46.370903_pt1 | contig 46183 bp, 33 predicted proteins | sample MGYA00380153_ERZ1026846 | MGnify/ENA primary metagenome ERZ1026846 (study PRJEB33269, sample SAMEA4719789) | human gut metagenome | biome: human-associated habitat; feature: organic feature; material: feces | place: Cameroon | collected 2013-10 ...
ACGTTTTCGATGAGAAGATGGTACCAAACGAGGCTGTTAAGGATTTCTTCAAGGACTAATCTGATTGCATCAGCATTCAGACTGGCGTTCTCTTGGAGATTCGCATAAATACAATAAGGTCGCAATACTCTTATCAAAGGGTATGCGGCCTTTTTTGTTTTTGTTACAGAAGCTGTTTTTTCCGTATGGGTATATTTTTCTTTCTTTTTTCTTTTGCTATTTCAAAATAAAAACGTAACTTTGCACAGAATAAATGAAATGTCCGCTTTTGCAGAAAAGAGGATATATATAAATGTTTTTTAAGAAGAAAGGAACAAGATAAGATGCCGTTAAGATTACCAGATAAACTTCCAGCTATTGAGCTGCTGAAGCATGAGAATATTTTCGTGATGGATGAGAGTCGTGCGCACAGTCAGGAAATCAGACCGCTGAAGATTTGTGTGCTCAACCTGATGCCGCTTAAGATCACGACAGAAACAGATTTGGTGAGATTACTCTCCAATACGCCTTTGCAGTTGGAGGTTTACTTCATGAAGTTGAAGAGCCATACTCCAAAGAATACACCTATAGAGCATATGATGATGTTCTATAAGGATTTTGCGGAATTATCCAAACAGAAGTTTGACGGTATGATCGTGACGGGTGCTCCTATCGAGACGATGGAATACGAAGAGGTGGAGTACTGGCCGGAAATCCAGGAGATATTCAATTGGGCACGTACCCACGTTACCTCTACACTGTATATCTGCTGGGGTGCGCAGGCTGGACTCTATCATTTTTATGGTGTTCCTAAATATCAGCTTGACAAAAAGAAGTTCGGTATCTTCCCACAGAAACCGCTCGATCCGTCACTCCCTATCTTCCGTGGTTTTGATGATATCTTCAATATGCCACACAGCCGCCATACTGAGGTGCGCAGGGAAGACATCGAAAAAGTGCCGGGTCTGGACATCATCGCTGAATCAGCTGAGAGTGGCGTGAGCATCGTGATGGCGAGGGGTGGACGCGAATTCTTCGTGACAGGTCATCTGGAATATGCGCCTAACACGCTCGATAAGGAGTATAAAAGAGATATGGGTAAGCGAGACGACGTAGAGTTGCCTGAGAACTATTACTTCCATGACGACCCGAATGAGGCACCTGTGGTAACTTGGCGTGCCCATGCCAACCTGTTCTACAGTAACTGGATCAACTATTACGTTTATCAGGAAACTCCTTATAATATTGATGATATTCAGTAAGATTGGAGTTATAAAAAGAACTAAGATAGGTTAGGAAATGAATGATATTGAAGCAAAGAAGAAAAAAGAGATACATTTGAGAAAGCTGGAACTTCTAGCTCCAGCCAAGAATCTGGAGTGTGGAATTGCTGCTATCGACCATGGTGCCGATGCGGTGTATATTGGTGCACCCCGTTTCGGAGCCCGCGCTGCTGCTGGCAACTCGCTAGAAGATATCAAGAAACTCTGCGATTATGCCCATCAGTTTCGTGCCAAGGTTCACGTGACGGTGAATACCATCATTTACGAGAATGAGATGGAGGATACGCTGAAGATGATTGGCGAGTTGGACCGTATTGGAGTGGATGCACTCCTGCTGCAGGATATGGGTGTTCTCTGGGATGTGAGAGCCAATCATCTTTGGCATCGTGAGTTGCATTCCAGCACGCAGTGTGATGCCCGTTCTGAAGACAAGGTTTTCTGGCTGTCAACGCTTGGATTCAATAGAGTGGTCCTTGCCCGTGAACTTTCTCTTGGTGAAATCAGTGAAATTCACAAGAAGCATCCTTCTGTAGAGTTGGAGGTTTTTGTTCATGGTGCGCTTTGTGTAAGCTATTCAGGTGTATGCTATGCTTCGGAGAAGTGTTTCGGCCGTTCGGCAAACCGTGGTGAGTGTGCTCAGTTCTGCAGAATGAAATTCAATCTCATAGATTCTGATGAGAAGGAAATAGAGCATGAACGTCATCTGCTGTCACTGAAGGATCTCTGCCAGATCGATCATCTGCAGGAACTTGCTGATGCGGGTGCAAGTTCTTTCAAGATTGAAGGACGCCTGAAGGATGTAAACTATGTGAAGAATGTAGTGGCTGCCTATAGTCAGAAACTTGATGAGATTGTAGCTGCCAATCCGGATAAGTATTGTAGAGCATCCTTTGGACGTGCTATCCATACTTTCCAGCCTAACTTGAAAAAGACATTCAACAGAGGATTTACCAACTACTTCCTCAATGGGCGACAGCCGGACATCGCTTCTTTTGATACACCAAAGGCGATGGGCGAGTATGTGGGTAAGGTCAAGGAGATAAGAGGTAATGTTTCCTTCAACGTGGCGACAGTGGCAAGCTTTGCCAATGGTGATGGACTCTGCTTTATCAATGACGAGAAAGAGCTGGAGGGATTCCGCGTAAACCGTGTGGAAGGTAACCGACTCTATCCGCTTCGTATGCCGGAGCATCTGCGCCCAGGCATGGCTCTCTATCGTAATAACGACCAGGCTTTTGAGAATGTTCTGTCGAAGAAAACAGCGAGCCGTAAGATTCCTCTCTACATCAAGATTGGACCATATTATCGGGGATCGATGCCGCTTCAGGATATTTCTGTTCAGGTAGGAGTTTCGGTTAATGTTCCTCAATTAGACTCAATGACTACGGAAGGCTTTTTGGAGAAGCATCTCGCTTACAAGATTGACGAGTACGTTTTCGAGTTTGATGCTCCGCTGGAATTGGCGAAACGTCCTCAGGGTGATAATATCAGAAAGCAGCTGAGCAAGATGGGCAATACGATATTTGAATGTGATGAAGTGGTTCTTGAAGGTGATATTGAGAATTATTTCATTCCTAATAGTTTCCTGTCTGATTTTCGTCGTGATTTGATCGCAGCCGTGACTGAAGGTATTCAGAATATTGTTGATGGATCTTTGGAGAAAGGTTTCATGGATGAATTATTCTCATCACCTTATCGCCTGGATCAGGTTGGTGAGCATGAATTGAGTCCGGAGGAGTTTGTCTGGCAGCCAGCCTATGGCAAATGGCCATATCTCTATAATATCGCAAATCGCAGTGCTGAGCATTTCTACAAGACGCATGGCATGAAGCATATTGAACCTGCATTTGAGGTTGAGCAACCTAAGGGAGAAACTCTCATCATGCAGTGCCGCCATTGCATCCGCTACTCTTTGGGCTATTGTGTAAAACGAGGAGGCAAGAAGCCGCAATGGAAGGAACCGCTGTTCCTGGAGTTGGGCGATGGCAGAAGATTCCGATTGGAATTCAACTGTGCAGAGTGCCAGATGAATGTCTATAGCACAAAATAAAAACGAAACGGGTTTCGCAACCCAAAATGAAGAATGAGAATAAAACTGATGATAAAAATGATGGTATGTATGTTGGGCATCTGCTTGATGCTCAACAGCTGCTATCATCGTCATAACTCCCATCAGCAGCATGCAGCCATGCTGGAGTACAGTGACCGTCAGTTGGATTCTATCTCTTTTTCTACGACTCATCATTACACCAATAAATATAACTTTATGGTGTTTAAGGATTCTATCCACTTGATGCGACAGCAACCTGAAGAATTGGTGAGTGGTCTTTCGGTAGATTCATTCTCTGTCAAAAAGAACCAGCTTCTGGTTGTGACGGATATCCGTATGGTTCCGCAAGACAGCTTAGACTCTGTATGGGTACAGCTTGCTACAGAAGATAACCGGTTTGGATGGAGTAGGGAATCGAGATTGCTTCCTCAGGTTGTTCCGGATGATCCTATCTCTGAATTCATCATGACTTTCAGCAATGTCCACCTGCTTATTTTCCTGGTGGTCATCGTAGTCATCACATTGGCTTATCTGGTAAGAAAGGTATTTCATAGCAATGCCAAGATTGTGCATTTCAATGATATTGATTCGCCGTATCCTCTTGCTCTCGTGCTTCTGGTATCCATCTCGGCAGCCTTTTATGCCTGGATTCAGACTTTTGAACCGGAGATGTGGCGACAGTTCTATTTCCATCCGTCATTGAATCCTTTTGCGGTACCTAAGGTGTTGGGCGTATTTCTTGCCTTGGTATGGAGTATTCTCATTGTGGGACTGGCATGTGTCGATGAAGTGTATCATCGCCTTCCGTTTGGTGAAGCCCTGTTGTATCTGGGCGGTCTGGCAGGTGTATGTGCACTTGATTATATCATTTTCAGTGTTTCCACCTTATATTATATAGGGTACATCCTGCTGGTGGCATACATTTGGTTTGCCGTTAAATCCTATCGCAGGGGGAATTCCTAATAAATAAGGATTTCGGGTGTAAGGAAAAAGCAGTACCTTTGCACCCGTTATGAAAAAAGATATAATTAATAGGAAAATGATAGCATTGGCGCTGGCTTCTTCGGTTGCGCCAATCTCCTTGTGGGCTGGCACAAGCAATGTCTTGAGCCTTGATAATAAAGGAGTAGATAACACAGATTTCAAAGTTTTCACTGATAGCAGCAAGGTGTTTGATATCGACGAGGTGGTTGTGGTTTCACAACCGAAAGAGGCTCTTCGTCTTCGTCAGCAGTCACTCAGCAGTACTTCTGTCGGTGGTTTTCAGATACAGAAATTAGGCACACGCGATTTGCGTGAGCTTTCTAATTATATCCCTAATTTTGTAATGCCTAACTATGGCAGTCGTCTTTCCAGTGCTATGTATGTGCGTGGCATTGGCAGCAGGGTGAACAGTCCTGCGGTAGGCATCTATCTGGATGGTATTCCGGTATTGAGCAAGTCAGCCTTCAATCTTCATCATTATCAGACTTCCCGTATTGATGTCCTGCGTGGTCCTCAGGCTACTCTCTATGGTCAGAATACAGAGGGTGGACTGGTGCGTATCTATTCCCGCAATCCGTTTGAATATGAGGGAACTGATTTGAAGTTGAGTTATGGTTCCCGATATTATCGTAATGTAGAGCTGGCTCATTATCACCGTATCAATGACCATCTGGCGTTTACGGTAGCAGCCTTCAATGATGCACAGAAGGGATTCTTCAGAAATACGAATACCGGCAACAGAGCCGACAAGTATGATGAGGCTGGAGGAAAGATTGTGCTGAAGGCAAAGCTCAACAGAGGCTGGAACGTAGATGTTCTTGCCAACTATCAGTATGTTGACCAGAATGGTTTCCCTTATGGCAAGCTGGATTTGGAGACAGGCAAGGCTTCGCTTCCTTCCACCACCTTCGACGGAACCTATTTGCGCCATTCCTTTATCTCGGGTGTTACCGTGAATCATACAGGAGCAGATTATAGCTTTGCTTCTACCACAAGCTATCAGTATCTGAAGGATAAGATGAGTATGGATCAGGATTATCTTCCTACCGATTATATGAGCATCCTGCAGGAGCAGCTTCAGAACTCGCTTACCCAGGAATTTACCTTGAAGAGTAATCGCGCTGTGGGCGGTTTCTGGAATTGGACCGCTGGTGGCTTCTTCTCTTATCAGTGGCTGAAGACCAATGGACCGGTCTTCTTCAATGAGGGTATGACCCAGCCTATCGGCAATGCTATCCAGAAGCAGATGTATAATGCGATGCTCAATGCGATGGCACAGAAGATGATGGCACAGGGTATGCCGGAAATGGTTGCCAAGGCTGCTGCTGCCAAGGCTATAGAGAAGGCTGGAGGCGTATCCATGAATGTGAATATGGGTGCACCGGGATTGTATCATACACCTCAGTGGAACCTGGGATTCTTTCATGAGAGCAACTTCAATATCACCGATCGCCTTACTGCCACCTTGGGCTTGCGCTATGACTTGATGCATACTGCCATCCATTATGATGCCAGTGCCTATATGCAGATGACTGCCAATGTAATGGGAAAGTCGGCTACCTATGTCTTGGATTCTTCGCTGGATCACGAGGTGAGTGACGATTATGGCCAGCTTTTACCGAAATTCGGACTTAATCTGAAGATTGATGAGCTGGGCAGTAATGTGTATGCTACTGTAAGCAAGGGCTATCGTGCAGGTGGATATAATATCCAGATGTTCAGCGATGTGCTACAGACCGAACTGAATGCCAATCGTAATCAGGCAATGCGTGGGGATTATCATATTCCGCATACCGAGGAGGATTACCTGCGTATTGATAAGACCATCGCCTACAAGCCGGAGACTTCCTGGAATTATGAGGCAGGTGCTCATCTGAATCTCTTCGATCACATGCTGCATTTTGACTTGAGTGCGTTCTATATGAAGGTGACCAACCAGCAGCTCTCTGTCATGGCGGGCAATTATGGCTTCGGACGTATGATGGTGAATGCCGGAAAGAGTCACAGCTGTGGTATTGAAGCAGCTTTGAGAGGACAGCTTTTCGATGGAAAATTTGATTGGGCAATGAACTATGGTTATACTCGCGCCAAGTTTGATAAGTATGTGGATGGAGAAGGTGAGGATGCCGTGGATTACAAGGGCAAATACGTTCCTTACGTGCCACAGCATACGATGGCTGCGATGGCAGACTATCGTCTTACCGACTGGCTTACCCTCGGTGCAAATGTGAATGCACAGGGCAAGACCTATTGGGACAATGCAAATACTTACTCCCAGAAGTTATATGCAGTTTTGGGAGCACATGTTGATTTGAATTTCAAGGCATTCAATGTAAGTTTCTGGGGTAGAAATCTCACAGACACCAATTATAATACCTTTGCGGTAGATAATTCAGCTACTGGCACGAAAGAATATTTTGCCCAGCGAGGCAATCCTTTCCAGTGTGGTGTGGATGTGAGATTCCATTTCTAGTCTAATTGCTATTCGTTATTGTCGTATCCGTCTGGGATTTTCTTTCCCAGTGCGAGTGCGGCAATGACTTTAGCCCCTGATTTTTCTAGTTTTTCAGCAAATCGAACAATTGATCCTCCAGATGCGATAATGTCATCGAAGAGGATCACTTGTTTTCCCTGGAAGAAAGTTTCGTCTATATGAAGTGTATCCACTTCATCTCCATCCTCATCCTTTGTCGTTGTGAAGCTGAATGCGTTGTAGGCATTCTGCATACCTGTTGCCGCACATACCTGTTCGCTGAACTTGCGGAATCTGCGCTCAGTATGCTTTCGGGTTGAGGCTGGTAGGCAGACCAGAGTGAGTTGTGAAAGGGTAGGGAGTGAGTTAGTGGTTCCCTCTTTTTCAGCGAATACCGCCTTTAGGAAAGAAGACACCAAGTCGATGGCCTTATCGACAGCTTGCTGATGGTCTATCTCGGTAGTGAGTTCCGAGTTACCCTTGAAGTTGACGATGAGGTCGCGCTTTTCCCATTCTTCTGCTGAAAGCTCGAAGGTGCCGAACGCGCTGAAAGCAGCGTAATCTACTAGCCAATTGTAGTGAAGGCCATTGCTGAGGCAAGGCCATGATTCGATGTTAATGCTTTTTTCTGCCATAGACAAGATGTTTATAATCGTTCTTCTTTATAGTTTTCTTGAATAGATATTGCTTCCGTTGTCTTTATAGATCAGTACAAAAGTATGAATATTTTTTGAAATGTCGGCATAAAATAGCTTTTTTTTTCATTTTAGACTATTTTTTAGCAGATTCTACTTTGATTTTAACAAGATTTCTAGTAACTTTGCACCCCGAAACCTGATAGGCTTCACGTTTATGGTATAAATAATCATAATTTTAAAAAAACAACAAATGACGAGAAAAACAAAAATGCATGAGTTGCGCGACTACATCATTATCGGTCTGGCAATGGTAGAAGGTAGTATCGGACTCAATTTATTCCTCCTCCCTAATCATATCACGATGGGTGGAGTAGGCGGTATCGCCTCTATCTTCTGTTGGGGATTTGGCATTCCTGCCTCGGTCACTTATCTGGCGCTCAACGTATTTTTGCTGTTGATTGCATTCCGTATCCTGGGTTGGAAATTCTGTGCCAAGACGATTTATGGTGTAGCAATCTTTGCTGCGGTGACTCGCTTCATAGAGATTCATACGGTAGGTATGACGCCTTTGCTTCACGATCAGCCTTTTATGGCGACAGTCATCGGTGCCTTCTTCATGGGAAGCAGTGCTGGATTGGGGCTTGGATGTAATGGTTCTACGGGAGGCAGTGATACGGTGGCTGCAATGATCAATAAGTACTATAACATTTCTCTGGGACATGCCATCATGGTTTGCGACTTGCTCATCATTACCAGTTCTTATCTTGTGCTTCGCTCCTGGGAAATGGTGATTTATGGTTATGTGTGCCTGTTCGTTGTTTCGCTTACAGTTGATCATGTTGTCAACGCCATGCGCCGTTCGGTACAGTTCTTTATCATTTCTGACAAGTATCTGGAGCTGAGTGCTGCCATCAATACGACAGCCGAACGTGGATGTACGGTAATGGATGGTCATGGTTGCTATAGCGGCAAGGATGTTCATATGCTCTTCGTACTGGCTAGACAGAGAGAATCGCAGAAGATATTCCGCCTGATTGATGAGATCGATCCTACTGCATTTGTGAGTCAGAGTTCTGTAATCGGTGTGTATGGTGAGGGATTTGATAGATTTAAGGTGAGCAAAAAGATTTCCTTGTCTAAAAATAAGTTTTAAAGTATTCAGATGAAAGTTATGTTCGCAAGTATGGATTTGAGATTCTCATACTTGCGAACATTATTTTTGGGGCAGGTACCTGCTGATACCATCCTGTTCGTTTTTACTTCTTTCTTTCAGTTTCCTTGATGTAGCCGTGTCGGTAAGCATAGAGAAGTTCCTGGAGATCTTCTATCTGCTTGCGTAAATCCTGACCGATATCTGTATCTGCTACGAGCATTCTTCGATTGCTCATTTCTACAATCTGGGTGGTACTCTTGATGTCGGTACCGCGTGTGATGGCATCCTCGGCACTTGTGAAAGGTTCGTGCTGTACCAGTTGGAAACCGCGAGAGTGATAAACCAGGGTGTAGCCTGCTATACCCGTCTCATTATGGTAAGCTTTGGAGAACCCACCATCAATCACCATCAGCTTTCCGTTTGCCTTGATAGGATTCTCTCCCTTTAAGGTTCTTACCGGAACGTGACCGTTGATGATATGGCGATTTTCGCCCTTCAGTCCGAAGGCATCCATGATATGGTCTATTACCTTCTCGTCGTCACGCAGCTTGAAGTAGTAGCCCTTTTCCTCTTTGTGGGTCTCCTTGTCGGCGATAAAATATCGTTCGAAGGTTGCCATCTTGCTCTTGTCGAAGAGTGGACTGTCTGGACCACACCAGAGATAGAGGAAGTAATCGATGGCATACTGTTTCTCGTCTGGGTCGGAATCCTGCTGGAATGCCGTGCGAATCTGCATTCCGGTATGATGCATCAGTTCCTTGCCGCTATACTTTTCTCCAGGACAAATCTCTACCTCTTTCAATGTTCCGTCTTCGTTGAGTGGACAGGAAGCATGGAAGAGCAGGTTGTTGTTGAAGATGGCATACATGCAGCCATGCTGCAGCATGGTTCTGATATGCTTGTGCAGTTTCTCGCATACCATAAATGAATGGTGCAGCTTCTGTATCAGGACTTCTTCTTCCTCGCTGAGCTTGTTCGGATTCTCAGGGTCGATGGTAGGGAAGTGGCAGGTGGACATTTCGTATTCCTTGCCATCTATCTCTACGGTTCCCTTCTCGTAGTTTACGTGCTCAAAGAGTCGTCTGCCGTCCATTTTCCATTCTGGATGCTTGGCGATGAGTTGACCTTCTATCTTGAATTGTATCACGGCAATAGCCTTGTGCATCAGAGATGTGAGTCGTTTGGTCTTGTCATCCATAGCGGCTGCACCACCTGTCATCTTTGGCTGGAATTCTTCGCAAGGATCATCGCCGTAGGTATCCATCGCAAAGGTTGCCAATGGAATGAGGTTGATGCCGTAACCCTCCTCCAGGGTGGCGAGGTTGGCATAGCGCAGCGACAGTCGGATGACGTTGCAGACACAGGCATCATTGCCGGCTGCGGCTCCCATCCAGAGTACGTCGTGGTTGCCCCATTGAATATCCCAGCTATGATAGTGGCGCATCTTGTCGAGAATGATGTGTGCTCCTGGTCCGCGATCGTATATGTCGCCGAGTATATGAAGCTGGTCGATGGCGAGTCTTTGTATCACATTGGCAATGGCTACGATGAAATCGTCAGCACGTCCTGTAGAGATGATGGTATCTACGATGACATTTACGTATGCTGCCTTGTCGTGATCTTCCGTATGCTCGTGCAAAAGCTCCTGTATGATATAGGAAAAATCGCATGGCAGTGACTTGCGTACCTTGGAACGGGTGTACTTGCTTGACACGTCACGGCAAACTGCCACCAGCTGGTGAAGGGTGATGTGATACCAGTCGTCTATATCTGATTCTCTTTGCTTTACCTGCTCCAGTTTCTGTTCCGGATAGTAGATCAGGGTGCAGAGTTCACGCTTGTCCTGTTCACGCAGGGTGTTGCCGAAGAGTTCGTTCACCTTACGCTTGATGTTGCCTGATGCATTTTTCAGTACGTGCAGAAAGGCCTCATACTCGCCGTGAATATCAGCGAGGAAATGCTCTGTGCCTTTCGGCAGATTGAGAATAGCTTGCAGATTGATAATCTCCGTGCTAGCCTCAGCTATGGATGGAAACGACTGTGCGAGTAACTGCAGGTACCGCATGTCGTGATTGATATCATACTGTTTCATATTCGTAATCCTTAATGTTTGCGTCATTGTTTGCGTCAATAATTGATAAACCTAATGTTAATTGCTGAAACAACATTTCTGTTGATAAGTTATATTTCTGATGCAAAGTTACAGCTTATTCTTGAAAATAAAAAATCTTTCGGCATATTTTTTCGGAAATATTTTGTAGTTTCACTTTTTTGCATTACTTTTGCAAACGTGTAGGATGATAAGTCCGGTATCGGAATCGATTTCTGCCGGGCATCAATCCTCACTTTCATATAAATAAAGATAATATCAATTATTCAATAGACTAGCAATATGAAACAAACAATTTTGGTAACTGGCGGCACTGGTTTTATCGGTAGCCACACCACAGTAGAGTTGCAGCAGGCAGGCTACAACGTAGTAATCGTTGATGACCTTTCAAACTCAAAGATTGAGGTTCTTGACGGTATCGAGAAGATTACAGGTATTCGTCCAGCTTTCGAGCAGGTTGATCTTCGTGACAAGGCAGCTACAGAGGCTGTGTTCCAGAAGTATCCTGCTATCGAGGGTATCATTCACTTTGCTGCCAGCAAGGCTGTAGGTGAGAGTGTACAGAAGCCTTTGTTGTACTACCGCAACAACCTGGTTTCGCTCATCAATCTGCTTGAGTTGATGCCAAAATATAATGTAAAGGGTATTATCTTCTCTTCTTCCTGCACCGTTTACGGTCAGCCTAAGCCAGAGAACTTGCCTGTAACTGAGGAGGCTCCTCATCAGAAGGCTACTTCTCCTTATGGTAATACCAAGGAGGTGAACGAGCAGATCATCGCAGACTATATCCATAGCGGTGCCAATATCAAGAGCATCGTCTTGAGATACTTCAACCCAATCGGTGCTCATCCATCTGCAGAAATCGGTGAGTTGCCAAACGGTGTGCCAAACAACCTGATTCCTTACGTAACTCAGACTGCTATGGGTATTCGCAAGGAGCTTACCATCTTCGGTAACGATTATGATACTCCTGATGGAACCTGCATCCGCGACTATATCTATGTAGTTGACCTCGCCAAGGCTCACGTTTGCGCTATGGCTCGTGTACTCGACAAGGAGACTGAACCAATTGAGTACTTCAATATCGGTACAGGTAAGGGTAACTCTACTCTCGAAATCGTTGAGACATTCGAGAAGGCTACTGGCGTGAAGTTGAACTGGAAGTACGGTCCACGTCGTGAGGGCGATATCGAGAAGATCTGGGGCGATTGCACCAAGGCTAACGAAGTACTTGGCTGGAAGGCTGAGGCTAAGCTTGAAGATGTCTTGGCTTCTGCCTGGAAGTGGCAGCAGAAGCTCCGTGCCGACGGAATTATGTAATTACGGTTAAATATATATAAAAAGAAGGAACTTGGCATCTGGAATGATGGCAGGTTCCTTCTTTTTTTATATCTTTGCAGGAAAGTATTTTTTAACGTAAAAGAGCAGGAGAATGAAGAAAAATATACTTACCATATTGATGATGCTATGCATGATGTTTGCTGTGCCTATGGTTTCTTCGGCACGGACAGATGCTGAGGAAATGATAGACATGGAAGTGCAGAAGATTTCCTTGACTTATTCCGGAGGCGTTATGCATATCACCGGAGCCAACAACCAGATCGTTACCATCTACAATCTGGCTGGTGTCGCCGTGAAGTCTTTCAGGGTTGAGGGACAGGACAAGCGCTTTAACCTTTCGCTCTCTGACGGTGTCTATATCATCAAGGTAGGAACCTCCTTTACGAGAAAGATTCTGGTTAGGCGTTAACTGTTGGCTTCTTTTATCATTCATATACGTTTCGTGAAAATACTTAGAATTTTGCCGTTCCTGCTCTGTTGGGTCATTCTGTCGTGTAAGCAGCATGAACCTAATGAAAATCAAAACTTGACGTTAGAATACTATCAGGAGATGGTGAACCCAAACTATGCAATCAATTCCAAAATGGTAAGGAGATTGATGGATAGCTTGATGAACAATGATTCGGGTTCTACTGTTGCCGACTTGCATGCCAAGAGATATTATCGCAATCATGGAGGGTTCCTTTGGGTTGACCGCCATGGAATAGATCATCGTGCAGATACGCTGCTGACCTATCTGCAGAAGGTGGATGAAATGGGATTCAAGACTAAGCATTTCTATGTGAATCAGATTACTCAAGATCTGGAAAGACTCCACAGCTTGAATTTGGGGGAAGGCAACGAGGATATTAACCATGTGATGGCTCGTCTGGAATACAGGCTTACCAAGTCGTATTTGAGATATGTAGGCGGTCAGAGATTTGGATTCGTCAATCCTTCATTCGTCCTGAATCGTCTGGACAGCATCGATCCCAATCCATACGATTCCATCAAGCGGCCTGTGAGATACCGTGGCCTTTTTGATGTGAAGATGCAGCATGCCAGTGATGCTTTTTTTCATCTTGCTCTTCAGCAGCTGAGAAGTAGGGTAGATATTGATGGCGAAGAAACTGAGAAAAGCAGATTGGCGGCATTCTTGAAGGATGTTCAGCCAAAGTCTCCTTTCTATTATACGTTGCAGGAAAAATTGAAGTCGGAAGGTCTTGACAGAAATCAGAGAATGAAGATTCTCGTGAACATGGAGAGATGCCGGTGGAGGGAGGCTGACAGTCCTGCCAGACATAAGAAGTATGTGCTGGTTAATATACCATCTTTTCATCTTTATGCCATAGATGAGCAGGATACGCTTGCGATGAAGATTGGATGTGGCTCTACCAAGACCAAGACTCCGATACTGAACAGTTATATCAAGCGGATGGATCTGAATCCGAAGTGGTTTGTGCCTCGCAGCATCATGATCAAGGATATGGTGCATCATGCAGGGAATCCGGCTTACTTCAATGCGCGCAATTACTATATCTCTGATCGGTCAACGGGCAAGGAGGTAGATCCGGCTCAGGTTACAAGAGCCATGCTGCTTTCCGGCAAGTATGGTGTGGTTCAGCGTGGTGGAAAGGGAAATTCGTTGGGAAGAATCATTTTCCGTTTCGATAATAACTTCTCTGTCTATCTGCACGACACATCGAGCCAGGCTGTTTTCAGCCGGGAAGACAGAGACGTTTCGCATGGATGCATAAGGGTGGAGAAGCCTTTCGAACTTGCCAAGTTCCTTCTTCAAGAGAAAAACGAAAAGCTTATCCAGCGAATCAACTATTCGATGACAGCCGATTCTCTGAAGATTAAGAAATTAGTGGTTGGATCGGTAAAGGTGGAACCGCAGATTCCGCTCTTCATCACGTATTACACGCTTTATCCATTTGCCAAGGGTGTGGTAAGCTATCCCGATGTCTATGGATTTGATGGTGTGATATTCGAGCATTTGAGGAAATATTTATAGCCGGGAATGTAGGCTAATATTAGAAAATAAAGAATTAGTATTATTAAATAGGAAAACTTCATGATACTCAGTGATTCTGAACTGGTAGAGATGCTTCGGGAACCACGCACCCGGCGAGAAGGATTCGCAGTGCTGGTTAAGCAGTATAGTGAAAAACTATACTGGAAGGTGCGTCGTATCGTGCTCAGTCATGAAGATGCGAATGATGTTCTTCAGAATGTATTCATCAAGGTTTGGAGTAATCTGCAGAATTTTCAGGGAAAGTCTTCGCTTTCTACCTGGCTTTATCGTATTGCTATCAATGAATCACTCGATTTTCTGAGAAAACAGAAACTGGCAGATAAAGTAAGTGCTGATGAAGATGTTTCCGTGGCATCCAGGTTGATGAGCGACGAATATTTTGATGGTGATGAAGTGCAGGCCAGGTTACAGGAAGCGGTGGCAAGATTGCCTGAAGTGCAGAGAACGGTTTTTAATCTTAAATATTTTGAGGAAATGAAGTATTCTGAGATGAGTCAGATTCTCAATACCAGTGAAGGTGCACTGAAAGCTTCTTATCATCTGGCAGTGAAAAAAATAACAGAATATTTGCATCTGTTTGATTAAACCTTATGAGATGTAAATCGTCTATTCAAATAAAAGAAGAAAGGATATTGCAATATGATGAACGAAGAGAAAAAAATAAATGATATTTTCGGCAAGGAAAACCATTTCAAGGTTCCTGAAGGTTATTTCGATAACTTTGCAGAACAGATGATGGCAAAGATTCCTGAGCAGGAAATTGATACTCTTGAAGAGACAGATTGGGAACTTCTGGAGAATAAGGCTAAGATGGTACATTTAAGCCTCTGGAAACGTTTGCCTCTCAGAAAGATAGCTGCCGTTTTAGCCGTGACTGCTATGTTGGGTGGCGGTGTGCTTTACCAGCTTCAACAGGCAGAGAAGAAGCATCATGCAATGGCGCATAACGAAGCTCCAGCCATTGAGAGTTCACACGTCACAGATGGGGATGATGCAGCCTTTGAGCAGATGGCTGATTATACGATGATGGATAGTCAGGATTTCTATGCTCAACTTGTTGCGGAGAATTGATGTAGAATAGATTAAAAAAGACTTATAGATGAAAGAAGATAATAACAGCATGCGTAGAACAAGACATCTAATCCAGATTGTTGTGTCAGTTCTTGTGATGACTATGATGGGGCTGACCTGTCATGCCGAGAATTCTCAAGGTCAGCGTCCGCCATTTGACCCGAAGCGTTTTGAGGCAGAATTGGAGCAGTATATCACAACCCATGCAAGCCTCACGCCGCAGGAAGCAAGTAAGTTCTTCCCGGTTTACCGCCAGATGATGAAGAAGATGCGTTCTTGTTTTGATGAGATGCGTAGATATCATTTCGTTAATCCGGCAGATGAGAAAGGTTGCGCTGAGGCTATCCGCCGTCAGGACGAGTTGGATATCGAGATGAAGCAGTTGCAACAGGAATATCATAACCGGTTTATGTATATCCTGCCTGCCAGCAAGGTGCTTCAGGTCATCAAGGCTGAAGAAAAGTTCCATCGTCAGGCTTTCAAAAGAGCCAGACAGTGGCATCAAAATCACCCCAAGCATGAGAAAAGATAATGTATAAAGTCGCAAAGGTGTTATTTATAGTAACATTTTTGCGATTTTATTTTGTTGTTTCCCCAAATTATAGTAACTTTGCACATCAGAAACAAAAATATATAATATAATAAGGTATGTACAGAACACAAACTTGTGGAGAGCTTCGCCTCTCTGATGCAGGCAAGGAAGTTACACTTGCCGGATGGGTACAGCGCTCAAGAAAGATGGGTGGTATGACATTCGTTGACTTGCGCGACCGTTATGGTATCACACAGTTGGTTTTCAACGAGGCAGATGATAAGGCCTTGTGTGATGCTGCCAATAAGCTGGGTCGTGAATATTGCATCCAGATCAAGGGTACAGTTAGTGAGCGACAGAGCAAGAATCCTAAAATGGATACTGGTGATATTGAAATCCTGGTAAAGGAGCTGAATGTGCTCTCTCAGAGTCAGACTCCTCCTTTCACTATCGAAGATAATACTGATGGCGGTGATGATATTCGCATGAAGTATCGCTATCTCGATTTGCGCCGTCCTGCGGTTCGCAAGAATTTGGAGTTGCGTCATCGTATGTGTATCTTGATTCGCAACTTCCTCGATTCACAGAACTTCATGGAGGTTGAAACTCCTATCCTCATCGGTAGTACACCAGAAGGTGCTCGCGACTTCGTTGTTCCTTCTCGTATGAATCCTGGTCAGTTCTATGCTCTTCCACAGAGCCCTCAGACTTTGAAGCAGCTCCTGATGGTAGCAGGTTTCGACCGCTACTTCCAGATTGCCAAGTGCTTCCGTGATGAGGACCTCCGTGCAGACCGTCAGCCTGAGTTTACTCAGATCGACTGCGAGATGAGTTTTGTGGATCAGGATGATGTTATCGATCTTTTCGAGGAAATGGCTCGCCATCTCTTCAAGGAGATTCGTGGTGTAGAGCTTCCTAAGCTGGAGCAGATGACATGGCATGAGGCTATGCGCCGTTTCGGTAGCGATAAGCCAGACTTGCGTTTCGGTATGGAGTTTGTAGAGTTGAAGGATGCTTTCACAGGCAAGGGTAACTTCTCTGTATTCGATGAGGCTAAGTATATTGGCGGTATCTGTGTTCCTGGTTGTGCTGACTATAGCCGCAAGCAGTTGAACGAGTTGACCGACTTCGTAAAGCGTCCACAGGTAGGTGCCAAGGGTTTGGTATATATCAAGTATAATGCAGATGGTACAGTGAAGAGTAGCATCGATAAGTTCTACTCTCCAGAGGAGCTTGCAGAAATCAAGACTGTAATGGGTGCTAACGATGGCGACCTCGTTTTGATTCTGAGCGGCGACAATGCCAATAAGACTCGTATCCAGCTTTGCTCTCTCCGTCTAGAGATGGGTGATCGTCTGGGCTTGCGTGACAAGAACGTGTTCAAGTGTCTTTGGATTATTGACTTCCCTCTCTTCGAGTGGAGTGATGAGGAGCAGCGCCTGATGGCAACCCATCATCCATTCACCATGCCAAATCCAGATGATATCCCATTGCTCGACGAGCATCCAGAGCAGGTTCGTGCCAAGGCATACGACTTCGTCTGCAATGGTATCGAAGTGGGTGGAGGTTCTCTCCGTATCCACGATACTCAGTTGCAGGAGAAGATGTTCGAGGTTCTCGGTTTCACACCAGAGCGTGCTGAGGCTCAGTTTGGCTTCCTGATGAACGCCTTCAAGTATGGAGCACCACCTCACGCAGGTCTTGCTTTCGGTCTTGATCGCTTCGTGAGCATTATGGCTGGTCTCGACAGTATCCGCGACTGCATCGCATTCCCTAAGAATAATTCTGGTCGCGACGTGATGCTTGATGCTCCTTCAGAGCTGGACCCAAAGCAGCTTGATGAGCTGGAGATTAAGCTTGATTTGAAGGATTAATTATCAATTGCACCGCATTTATCTTGATGTAAGTCAAAAAATGCGGTGCAACTTCTTGTGTACAAGCACTTTTCTGCTTTGAAATGCTAAAATTTAAATTATTTTTTTTAATTTTGCATCAGAATAATTAAGGAAATGCTTAAGAAACAAACATTTCTCAGAACAAATTATTACTAAAGACATGGTAGAAAAGAAAGCAACAACTAAGACAGCTGCCAAGAAGACAGCTACTAAGAAGGCTACAGCAGCTAAGACTGCTACAGCTACAAAGAAGACTTCTACAGCTAAGAAGGAAGTTATCTATTTGACTGCTGAGAACGCAGGTTTCCGTGCTGGTGATGTTTACCAGGCATTGGCTGCAGCAGAAAAGTCTCTCTCTTTGGAGGAGATTGCAAAGCAGGCAAAGATTAGTGTTGAGGATGCTATCCTTGGTATCGGATGGCTCTTCAAAGAGGGTAAGATTAAGGAAGAGGACAACAAGGTAGCTCTCGCTTAAATAAGAACCTTAAGAGCCGCAGTTTCTTAACTTAGTGGAAGAAACTGCGGCTTTTCTGTTTTTTATTCACTTTTCTTCCTGTTCACTCTTCTTTCTATTCACTCTTCTCTGTCTTTATTCAAATTTCTTTTCACCATAACCATCTAGCATAATTTATATGAAATTAGAACAAGAAATATTCAACGTTTTGGTACAAGCCGGCAGTCAAGGTCTCAAATTGGAGAAGATTGTCCGCCATGTTTATAATTCTTGTAACTCGATTTTTACCCCTCTAGATTATAAATATGTGTATGGTTTCGTTTCTCAGTATCTCATTAAGAATTCCAAGAATCCAAGTTCTATCATAGAGAAAGGCAAGGGATATGGAGTTTACCGTATCAACTATAAGAGTTCGGCTATGCAGCAGCTGATGCTTGATTTCTCTTCTGCCTCTATGCAGAAAGAGGAGGATGACTGCGAGAACAGCAAGCAATCGCAGGAGCTTGATCTCTTTGGTAATTGATAGAAGTCTGGTAAGTTATCTAACTAAGTTACGTTATCTAACTAAGTTAGTTACGTTGTCTAATGAAGTTAGTTGCGTTATCTAACGAAGCTATGTAAGTTATCGAAAGGAGCAATAGAAGTTGTTTGAAGAAGCAATGGAAGTTGTCTGAAGAATTAATTCTTGTTTTCGGGTTCGTAGGCTTTTCCAACCGCACAACAGCTGATGTGCGAGTGGAACACACCTGTTGGGCACCAACTTATTTGATTGCTTTTTTATTGGGGGGAATCTATCAGTTTGTTCGTATTATATTTGTATGATGAGTAATGGAAAGAGCATTTCTATCAAATGCATTTCTATACTTTAGATTTAGTAATAACAAACAATTTTAAATAACGGACAAATGGCTAGAAGATATTTATTAGGTTTTGATGTTGGATCAAGTTCTGTAAAGGCATCTCTTACAGATGTAGATAGTGGTGAGATTGTTGCTTCTGCATTCTATCCTGATCATGAAGCACCTATCATGGCAGTAAAGGCAGGATGGGCTGAACAGGATCCGCAAATGTGGTGGGACAATGCCAAGTTGGCTCTCAAGAAGATTATGGCGGAGTGTGGTGCCAAGGGTGAGGATATTCTTGCTATCGGTATTTCCTATCAGATGCATGGTCTGGTTTGTGTGGATAAGAACCAGCAGGTTCTGCGTCCATCTATCATCTGGTGCGATTCCCGTGCAGTTCCTTACGGCGAGAAAGCGTTCCATGATTTAGGTGAGGATCTCTGCTTGCGTAATCTGCTCAATTCTCCAGGTAACTTTACCGCTTCCAAACTGGCGTGGGTTAAGGAGAATGAACCTGAGCTTTTCGATAAGATAGATAAGATTATGCTCCCTGGTGATTATCTGGCGATGAAACTATCCGGTGAGGCTCAGACTACTATCAGTGGACTTTCTGAAGGTATGATGTGGGACTTCAAGGCAAAGAAACCAGCCAAGTTCCTGCTTGATTATTTCGGATTCGATGAGAGTATGCTCGCCGATATCGTTCCTACCTTCTCTGTACAGAGCGTAGTCTGCAAGGCTGCCGCTGAGGAACTTGGTCTGAAGGAGGGAACTCCTATCTCTTATCGTGCAGGTGACCAGCCTAATAATGCTGTCAGCCTGAATGTGTTCAATCCTGGTGAGATTGCCAGCACCGCAGGAACTTCCGGAGTAGTCTATGGTGTGCTCGGTGATGTCAATTACGATCCAAAGAGTCGTGTCAATACCTTCGCACATGTTAACTATACAACGGAACTCGACCGTCTGGGAGTGTTGCTTTGTATAAATGGTACAGGTATTCTGAATGCTTGGGTACATCGTAACATCACGCCTGATGTTAGCTATGCTGATATGAATGATTTGGCAGCAGGTGTGCCTATTGGCAGCGACGGCGTGAAGATTATTCCTTTCGGCAATGGTGCAGAGCGCGTATTGGAGAATCGTGAAGTGGGCTGTTCTATCCGGGGCTTGAGCTTTACCAAGCATAATCGTGCCCATATCGTAAGAGCTGCACAGGAAGGTATCGTGTTCAGTTTCTGCTATGGTATGGAGATCATGCAGCAGATGGGTATGGATATCAAGAAGGTTCATGCAGGAAAGGCAAATATGTTCCTCAGTCCTCTGTTCCGTGATACCCTGGCAGGTGTGAGTGGTGCAACCATCGAGCTTTACGAGACCGATGGTAGTGCTGGTGCTGCCAAGGGAGCTGGTATCGGAGCCGGAATCTATAAGGATCACGATGAGGCATTTGCATCTCTTAAGAAATTGGCGGTAATTGAGCCTGATGAGGCAATTCGCAGTGCTTATCTTGAGGCTTATGCTGACTGGAAGGCTGAACTTGGAAAGCTCTAAGTTTTGCATTGATACGGGAAGTGCTCGAATAACACGAGTTTTTTCAAAATATGGTAAAGGATGGAATAATTTTCCATCCTTTATTTGTTTAAACCAATTATTTTTATTACTTTTGCGGAATATTATATAAAAAGGTATAAATATGGCTCATAAAAATAATCATTTGGTAATTATGGCAGGTGGAGTAGGCAGTAGATTCTGGCCTATGAGTACCGTGGACAAGCCTAAGCAGTTTATTGATGTCTTAGGAACAGGTCGTACACTTTTACAGCTTACATTCGATCGTTTTGAGGGTGTTTGTGACCCGGAGAATGTTTGGGTAGTAACCAATAAAAAGTATGCAGCCCTGGTTCACGAGCAGTTGCCTGAAATTCCTGAGGGTAATATTCTGCAGGAACCATGCAGAAGAAACACAGCTCCTTGCATCGCCTATATCAGTTGGCGAATCAAGGAAAAGGATCCTCATGCAAATATTGTTGTATCTCCTTCTGATCATATCGTTACCAATGCCAACGAATTCAGAAGAGTGGTAACATCTGCCTTGAAGTTTACTGGTGAGACTGACAGCATTGTTACTTTGGGCATGAAGCCTACTCGCCCAGAGACAGGTTATGGCTATATTCAGGCAGATCTCCGTACCCCTTCAGCCCGTAACAAGGAAATCTTCCGTGTTGACCATTTCAAGGAGAAACCAAATTTGGAGACAGCTACTCAATATGTTCAAGATAAGAGTTTCTTCTGGAATGCCGGTATCTTCGTGATGAGTGCCGCAACCATCGTCAATGCCTTCCGTGTTTACCAGCCAAGCATTGCCAAGATTTTCGAGAGCATGCGCAGTATTTATGGTACAGACAAGGAGCAGGCTGAAATTGATCTGCGTTATCCTGAATGCGAGAATATCTCTGTTGACTATGCTATCATGGAGAAAGCGGAGGAAATCTTCGTGATGCCTGCCGACTTTGGATGGAGTGACCTCGGTACATGGGGAAGCCTCCTGGCACAGAGCCATAAGGATATGTATGGCAATGCACTGATTGGAGATAATATCCAGATGGTGGAGTCCAAGAACAATATCGTTCATACCATGAATGAGAAGAAGGTTGTTATCCAGGGCCTGGATGGCTATATTGTAGCAGAGGAAGACGGAACGTTGCTTATCTGCAAATTGTCTGAGGAACAGCGAATCAAGATTTTCTCAGGTAGTGAGAAGTAATGATTGATATCTATATATACAAAAAAACTCTCCATTGAAGGTTGAACCTCAATGGAGAGTTTTTTTGTATATATGTGCTTCTGAAAGAAGTTTATTTCTTCTTGATACCCTTATAGGCAATAAAGGCTACGACGACTACAGCCAATGCTAAGATGACATAACCAATCTCGTGGCTATATTGTACAGCCTGTTGATAAACGTCATGAGTTGTCTTATAATCGGTGTATTCGTAGATACCCCATCCGATGGTTGCCAAAACAGTGTTCCATACACCTGCACCGATAGTGGTGTAGAGCAGGAACTTGCCCACGTGCATGCCTGCCAATCCTGCAGGAATACTGATGAGCTGGCGAACGGCTGGCACCAATCTTCCAAAAATGGTAGAGGCAGCACCATGCTTGCGGAAATACTCCTCGGCTACTTCCACCTTTTGGCGGTCGATCAGGCACATGTGACCGATTCGGCTATCAGCAAAGCGATAGATGATAGGGCGACCTACCCATTTAGCCAAATAGTAGTTGATGAGGGCACCCAGGTCTGCACCGATGGTAGCAAACACGATGACCAGAATAAACGACATTCCGCTGTTTGGATCCATGGCTTTCCAGGCTGCAGGTGGAACAACCACCTCAGATGGAAAAGGAATGAAAGAGCTTTCGATTGCCATAAACAGTGCAACCACCCAATAATTCAAGTTGTCCAGAATCCAAAGAAAAAGATCTGCAGTATTCATAATTATTAATTATATTACTTATTCTGCTTTGCCCAGGTATCCTTCAAGCCCACTGTCTTGTTGAATACTGGCTTCTCGTCTGTTGTGTCGAGATCAGCCATGAAGTAACCGATGCGCTGGAACTGGAGATACTCTCCAGGCTTCTTGGTTGCAGCATACTCCTCTACATAGCATTCCTTGAAATCGTGGAAGCTCTCTGGGTTGAGCAGTTCACGGAAGTCGCGCTCGTCAGCAGATGGGTTTTCGATGGCGAAGAGACGGTCGTACTCGCGTACTTCTGCCTTTACGCAGTGGTCGGCAGATACCCAGTGAAGAGTACCTTTTACCTTGCGGTTGGCACCTTCCATTCCGCTCTTGCTGATAGGGTCGTATTCAGCCTGAATCTCTGTGATGACACCGTTCTCGTCCTTGGTACAGCCTGTACACTTCACGATATAGGCATTCTTCAAGCGAACTTCCTTTCCAGGAGTCATACGGAAGAACTTCTTTGGAGCATCCTCCATAAAGTCGGCACGCTCAATCCAGAGGTTCTTTGAGAAGGTAATGGTATGTGTGCCATCTGCCTCGTTCTCTGGGTTATTGATTGCCTCCATCTCCTCGCTCTCACCCTCTGGATAGTTGGTGATGACGAGTTTCACTGGGTCGAGTACGGCACTTACACGGCAAGCCTTCTTGTTCAAGTCCTCACGAACTGAAGCCTCCAGAAGAGCCATGTCATTGAGGGCATCGAACTTGGTATAACCGATGCTGTCGATGAACATGCGGATACTCTCTGGTGAATAACCGCGGCGACGCATACCGCAAAGTGTAGGCATACGAGGATCATCCCATCCATTTACCAGGTGCTCATCTACCAGAGTATGGAGCTTACGCTTGCTCATTACTGTATAAGTGAGGTTCAAGCGGTTGAACTCAATCTGGCGAGGACGGTTATCGTTCAATACGTCATCGCTGCCATCCATCTCCTTCAGGAAGTCAACGAACTTGTCGTAAAGTGGACGGTGAGGAACAAACTCCAAGGTACAGATAGAGTGGGTAACACCCTCGAAATAGTCGCTCTGTCCGTGTGCGAAGTCGTACATTGGATAAGCGTGCCACTTGGTACCTGTACGGTGGTGAGGAGTCTGGATGATGCGGTACATGATTGGGTCGCGGAAGTGCATGTTTGGATTAGCCATGTCAAGCTTCGCACGAAGTACCATACTTCCTTCTACAGCCTCAGGAGTGTTCATTTTCTCAAAGAGGGCAAGGCTTTCCTCAATAGGACGGTCGCGATATGGGCTGGCAGTACCAGGGGTAGTAGGAGTACCCTTCTGGGCTGCAATTTCCTCTGCAGTCTGCTCGTCGACATAAGCATGTCCCTTCTTGATCATCCATACAGCAAACTCCCACAACTTCTCAAAGTAGTCTGAAGCATAATAGATGTTGCCCCACTTAAAGCCGAGCCACTGGATGTCTTGGAGGATATTTTCTACGTATTCGTTGTTTTCCTTACTTGGGTTGGTGTCATCAAATCTGAGGTTGCAGACACCCTTGTATTTTTCGGCTACACCGAAGTCCATGCAGATGGCCTTGGCATGACCGATGTGAAGATAGCCGTTAGGCTCTGGTGGAAAACGGGTCTGGATTCGACCAGCGTTCTTACCTTCCTTGAGGTCTTCCTCAACCAACTGTTCTACGAAAGAGATGCTCTTTGTTTTCTCCTCGATTTTGTTTTCTTCATTAATTGCCATATTCTATAGAATTACTTTATTATTTTCTAAAACCAGTATTTTTCTCGTTTGATGGTGCAAAGATACAAATTTTATTATAAGTACGGAAATTCTTTGGCTCGAAATTTAAGAAGAAATGTAGGAAAGTAAGAAAATATGTTTTCTGAGGGGGAAAATATAGTGAATAACAGTTAAAGAAAGCGCCTAAAAATACAAAGAAAGCGCCTCCACACCATGTGGGGGCGCTCAGCTTATGATGAATATGTATTAGATGGAAGAATTACTTCTTCTCTTCTACTGCCTTTCTGTAAGTCTCGTTCTTAACGATGAGAGTTCCTTCTTCTGTATCAACAGATACCATATCCTTTACTTCTGCATCGAGACCCTTGCGGATGAGGTTGATGCTGGCAGATGGACCCTGTGGCTTGACATCCATATCCCACTTGAAGTAGTCCTTGTCAAGACCAGTGGTCTTTACTGTAAAGTCTGCGTTGACAGTAATGATGCGCTTTCCGTCAGCACTCTTGTATTCACCAGCAACAGCCTGCTGGAATGCTGAGTCTGTAACCACTTCTTCAACCTGAGCTGCAGGGGCTGCAGCTGGTTTCTTCTCTGTGCATGCTGTGAAGGCAAGCATACCCATGGCAATAGCCATCAATGTAAGTTTCTTCATAATCTTGATCTTTTAATTATTGATGTTTTGAAAATATTACTTTCTTTAGGATGTGAAAAGCATGATCAGACTTGTAGTAAACATTGTTGCTATGCTGATCAGTCCTACTGATATGGGGAGATAATCATACTGGATGTTTTTCTTGCCGTTCTGGAATTCCTGGGTGTATGATCTTGCCCAACGGTTATAGGCATAGAATACAATCGATGCCATGACGAAGCCAATAAAAACTCCTATCAGCAAGTCGCCAGGATAGTGTACTCCCAGATAGGCACGAGAATATGTTACCAGTGCAGCCCAGAACGCCAGGAATATATTCAGCTTTCTGTTTCTTACCAGATACATGGCGAATATGGCTACTCCCCACGAGTTGGCGGAGTGGGAGGAAGGAAATCCGTATCTGCCGCCCCGGTATCCATCAACCACGTGTACCATATAGGATATGGAGTTGTCCAGGTTGCTTGGACGGAGGCGTCCTACCAATGGCTTGAGTAAGCCTGATGCTGTCTGGTCACAGAGCAATACGAGGAGCGCTACTGCTAGAATTGTGACTATCGTTACCTTCCAGTGGAAATTCTTAATCATCACGAAGATGAACGCTGCATAAAATGGAATCCATGTGAATCGGTTGCTCACCAAAACCATAAAGTAATCGAATAGTTCGTTGTGCATGCCATTGAAAAATAGCAATATCGTTGTATCTATCTGTTCCAGATAATGAATGAGTTCTAGCATTGTTGCTTTTTACTATTTTTGTTGATATTTATATTCTCGTTTATTATTCAATATATAGCCTATTTCCTGGCTAAGTCATCGTATAGCTTCTGGAGATAGGCTTGACCTCGTTTCAGATTAAAGCCTTTTTCGCCTTTGTCATATACGATTCGCTTGGCTCTGTTGTCGTAGATGAGCGAGTTCTCTTCTGAAACAATACCAAATGCATCGTTCACTGCAAAGAATGCGAATTTAGGTGTGGCATCACTCATCATGTTCTTGCTGAAAGTGAATTCCCTGTGCTCTACTCCCAGCTGACCGAGCAGGGTGGCTGCAATGTCATGCTGTGAACCGATGATGCCCACTTTCATAGGGCGCGAGATAGCTCCACCTGCCAGGATGAGTGGAATCTGGTAACGGCTACGGTCGTGATCGTTCAGATTTTCCTTGTAGCCTCCCACATGGTCTGGTACGAACACGATAAGCGTATTCTTCCATCTTGGCAGTTTGCGGTATTCCCTGACGATAGCACCCATTACGCTGTCGGTGTAGGCGAAAGCATTCAGACGCTTGTCTTTCAATCTGTGGTAAGGCACCTCGAAAGGCTCGTGGCTGCTGGAAGTTTGCAATATTCTCAGCATAGGACGCTTCTCATTCTGCTGCGCCTTGATGTCTTCCATCATTTTGGCTGCCAGGATATGGTCTGGCACACCCCATTTGCTCAGCTTGTCTTCTATCGGGAAGTTGGCATCAGAAATGATATGCTGGTAACCCTGAGAAACAAGATAGGAGCGCATGTTGCAGAAATCTGCATCTCCACCATAATAATAGGTGGTTTTGTAATTCTTGTATTTCGCCAGGTTGCGGGCTATGGATGGCAACTGGCTCGTCTTGCGTGGATAGCGCATGATGCTGGTTGTGGGCTGTGCAGGATAGCCGCTCAATATGGAAACCATACCTCTGTCCGTACGGAAACTGTTGGCATAGAATCTTGTGAAGAGGATACTCTGCTGTGCGATGGAATCCAGGCATACGGCTACATCCTTGTATGAGCCCATGGACGGCATGATGTCGCTGGCAAAACTTTCCATGATGACAATGAGAATATCAGGAGTTCCCTTCTTGAAGGTTGCCTCATTGAGTAAAGGGTAGGTGTTCTCATCGCTTGTACTTGTCATCGTAGCGAATATCTTGTCAGCCTCTTTATCTTTCATGAAGCGATACTGTGAGGCGAAGTCCTCCTGATGAGTGATCGATTCCAGGAGGCTGAACAGTGGATTCACGGCTGAGTGGTTCAGATAGGCGTTCTGACTGTAGTATGCCTGTCCCGTGTTCATCGTAGAAACGGTGATGCCACCTCTGATAGGCAGGAAGAGTAAACCTGTGAGCAGGAGGAGTATGATGGATGTACGACCACGATGGCGGTCGAAATCATCGAATCGGTTTCTTTTACCGCTTCCGAGTCCTCCATATCCGTAGCCGTAGCGACTGTATTGCTGGCGTTTCTCGCCTCGCATTCGTAATGTGAACCAAACTCCAATGGTCAGAACTATCAATATGACAATTGAAAGAATCACTTGCCAGATGCTTACACTGGCGATGGCGTCAGCCGGTGAAGTGAAGAAGTAGAAGAGTGGAGTACTGTCCAATGGATACTTCCAGTATGGATAAAGACTTGCGTTAAGCAGGAAACTGCAAGTGATGAAAAGTGAGGCAATTATGAAGTAGATGTTCATAATTGGTTTAACCAGGTCTCTTTTCAGCCATACCACGGCAATGGAAAGAAAACCAGGAATCACAGATAAGTAACCAGCCATCGATAAATCGAGTGGAAGTCCATGCCAGATAACGGCAGGCAACTCCGTGAAGATATTGTCGACAGGTTGTGTGGCAGAACCCTTTTCCAAAAAGAGGAACAGCGGCTTCTGCAAAACAAACAATACTACAAACGTAGCATAAGTCTTAACAAACCATATAATTTGCTTCATACGAACGTTGAACTTTTCTATATTTAATGTTTAAAATTTCTATATTAATAATGTATCTGTATGCAAAATTAGGAATAATTTTCGAGATAGACAATTATTTTTATAGTTTTTTTCAAAAAAGTGCCAAAAAATTTGGTAGTTTAATAATTTTGCCGTATCTTTGTTGTATTAATTTATTACGCATTATGGCTAAGTATAACATTCAACCCAAAAAAGAGAAGTCAGCAAGATATCAAACCTTGCTGAGTGAGGAGACTAAAGACCGCCTCCGTGATGAGATTATCCGTCTGATTGTAACGGAGAGAAAATACAAGGATCCTGAGTACAACTCTAAGAAGTTGGCTGAGGACCTGAGCACGAACTCTCGTTATATTTCAGCAGTGTGTGCAACTCGATTCCACAAGAATTATTCAGAGTTGGTTAATGATTATCGTGTGAACGATGCAATGTCGCTGCTCACAGATAAGCGCTACGCAAAGATGAGCGTGGAAGATATCAGTGAGATGGCTGGATTCAGCACTCGTCAAAGTTTCTATGCAAACTTTTACAAGCGTCTGGGCATAACTCCACGTCAGTATCGCCTCGAACATTCACAGCATAAATAACTGCGTATTATTGAAGCAATGCCGCTCATATAAAAATGGCTGTACAGGACAGTTTCTTGTACAGCCATTTTTATTTTGTATTACAATCTATATTCGCTGGCATTGAAGAGAGATAATCATCTGACTTTATTTTCTAAGAAAATGCTTGAGCACCTTACTGGTTGTATTCTTTGATATCTGGCGTATCCCCTTGTCTCTGATCTGGCGCACACGCTCTCGCTTCAGCTGCAGGTCTTCTGCTATTTCTGCCAGTGTTTCATGTGCCATTCCTATACCATAGAACTTAGAGATAACTATGCGGTCGCGTTCTTCCAGTTCTCCAACGCAACGCTCCAAGTCGTTGAGCATCTGGCTGAAAGCCGTATTGTCGTCTGCCGGCTGGGCATCCTTGTTGATCAGGATGTCGAGTAGGGTGTACTTGTTTCCCTCACTGATAGGGGCATCGATGGAAACAGCTTTTGCAGCATTGCGTGGAGCATGCTTTTTCTGATCCTTTGGTACACGATAGAGTGCTGCCTGCTTGTCGATTGTCTGCTGCATCGCCTTGCGAATGAAAGGGGATGCATAAGCCACAAACTGCGAACCGCGTTCGGCATCGTATTTTTGAGCTGCCGTGAGCATCGCCAAAGTTCCTTCGCTAACCAAGTCATCGAAGTCAACACCATTACCACGATAGTGGTTGGCTACCGATTTTACGTAGTTGATGTTATCGCTTACCAACTTATTGATTTCTTTCTCTGTCATATCTCCTTTGGGTCTTTTAATTCATGAATGATGTTTATGATGCAATTTTCTGCCGAGAGAAACTCTTGCGTGATTGCGTAGTGTGCTCTCTCTACTGCAAAAATACAGAGAAATATTTGAAGAAACAAATTTTGCTCTCAAATATTTCTCATTTTAACATTCTGCAATACCTATTTGCATAGTCCGGCGTACGGACAATACTCGCAGCGTTTCTTGTCGCAGGTAGGACGCAGTGGCAATGTGGGATTGTAGATGTCAGCAATCAGACTGCGGAGATGCGCCATGAAGTCTTCTTCATACGGTGTGATATCTTCTATCTTTTCCCTGCCTAGTTTAAGGGTTGGGTCGTAGTCTTCTGCACCTGCATTCTGTATGAACAGCAAGCCTGGTGATACGGGATCCTGTGCAGAATTGTATCTTTTGCTGTTCTTGATGATCATCGAGTAGAGGAAAGCCTGCAGATAATAATCCGTATGCTTGCTCAGTGCCTGGGGAGTTGCCGAGAACATCTCATCTATATCCTTAGGATGGGTTGTCTGTGCTCTTCCCGTCTTGTAATCTATGACTCTGATGCGTTCAGAGATGTTCGATATAGGAGAAATGGCATCCAGACGGTCGATGAAACCACCGATCTTGAACTGCTTTTCGCCCCTGCTTGTGTTGACTTTCAGTGTATCTGAAACTACCAATTCCATACCGATGATGGTAAATGGTGTCTGGCGTCTGTCTATGGAGATGAGCTGTCGCAAATAGCTGGCTATTACCTCCTTGTTGATGAGTTGCAGACCGTTGTATTTCGGATGATAGTCGTTGTTGCCTACCTTGAAGAGCTCTTCTCTGAAGGCCTGATCTACCAGTCTATCTACCAGCATCTTATCCTTCATCGCCTGGTCCAGGATGTCTGCAGTGATGACGATTGGGCGGATGAGCTGCTGCTTTCCTTTCTCATCTGTCTGGATATCGCTCTTGCTGGCAAAGCCATAGTAGAAGAGTTCGGCTGCCCGATGGAAAATGTTTCCGAAGATGCGGTTATCTACTTCGTCTTCATCTATTTCATCCGGTTCCAGCAATCCCTTTACATATTTATAATAGAACTGCTTCTGGCATCTCTGGTATGTATTGAGAAAAGTAGGTGTGAGCATTCTTACTTCATCAAGCACCTTCATTACTTCTTCGGTCTTTGGCTCTTCGTCGTATGCCGGGCGAAGGGGTTTCTGACCAGCGATGAGGGTCTTGCGAACGATAGGATGCTGACTTTCTACCATCAGCTGGAGCATGAATCTGCTCATCTCGCCCGATTGACCATCTTCCGTAGCATTGTTGTAGGTAAGCGTGATGTCGTGGGCACGCTGCAGCATACTGTGAAAGTAGTAGGCAAAGATGGCTACCTTGTTTTCTACGGTGGTGAGACCGTAAGCCTTGCGCAGGGAGTAGGGGATGAATGAAGAATCGTTCACGCCCTTTGGAATTTTGCCTTCGTTGCAGGATAGAACCAGAATATGATCGAAATCGAGGTTTCTGGTTTCGAGTACACCCATAACCTGTATTCCTTCTGCCGGCTCGCCATGGAATGGTATGCTTGTGGTCTGGATGAGCTGCTGTATCAGTCGTTCCAGAGTGATGGTATCTACCTCTAGGTCGCCGGATGTGATGAGTTCCTGCAGGCGGTTGAGTAGGGTGTAGGTGCGATAGAGTGATTCGTGGAATAGCGGATCATTCAAATCCTTTGCCTGGGTTCCTATCATGCGCAGAATATCAAGCAAGTAGCTGATGAGCTGCTTGTTGTAGCTGTTTTGCGTGGCTTCTGCCGTCTGCTCTTCCAGGTTTCTGAAAAGCAGAGAGAGCCCTTCGTCTCCATCCATGCTGAGGAAATCGCGCGATGGGTAGAAGCGTTTCTGCTCTTCCAGCTTTTCAAGCAGGTCGGCATACCGTGAGCTGATGAATCTCGTATAGGGATGGCGCAATGCTGTGAGCACATGATGAAGACGGTAGGTCTCGCTATGCTGTGGATGACCTATTCCCTGCAACTGGATGAGCTGCTGGATGAGACTGTAGAAAGGTGTTTGCTGCAAAGGATAACCTATCGTGATATTGACGCTTTTCACCTCTTCCGGAAGTGAATGTATCACACTCTGCAAGAGGTTTTCGTCGCTCAGGACGATGGCTACATTGCGTCCCATCTTGTAGCGGTTGTGCTCCTTCAGCCAGGCATTTACGTATCTCGCCTGGATGTTCTCTGTCGGTGCAGATATGTAGGTGATGTCCTTGTTCTTCGACATATTGTCGTAGATTTCTTTCTGCGGATAGCTGGCAAGTTCGTTGGGATAGTGCTTCAGATACTGACGGATGTAGTGGCCGGCTTCATTCTGTCCTTCCATATAGTACTTGTCGTAATCCCAGTAGAAAAGGGCCTTGCCCTGTTTCATCAGTCGGTCGCATAGTGTCTGTTCTACTATCTGCATCATATTGAAACCGATGAAGAGATACTTCTTGTAATGGAAGTCTATATCTTCATCGTTTACTACCTTGCGGTAGAGTGCTCCTTCATAAGCCAGTTTCTGTTCGGCAAGTTTCTGGTTGAATCCCACGTAGATATCGTAGAAATGTGACCATAACTGCAGGAATCGCTTCTTCAGTTCCGTATTGTGATCATCCGAGAAATTGCTGAAGAATTTCTTGATCATTTCTTTCTGATAGTCTGTGAGATAAGAAACATCGTCGAGTTCGTGGATGTCACTCAGATTGGCAAAGAGCAGTTTGGCATCTACCATGTTCTTATCTACATCATCAAAATCGGCAAGGAGGAGCTGGCCCCAACCGTAAAAGTGGTCGAGGGTCTCATCAATGCCTGTGCATGCTACGAACACCTTGTGCAGGTCGCAGATAGACTTGATCGGGTCAGCTACCTTCAGGTCGGAATGTCGGCGGAAGAGGTCGCTGATGGTGATGTATGTGGGAGTCCAGATCGGTTGGCCGGCTAATTGCGCCAGATAGGTGTTGAGGAAGAGCGCTGCACGTTTGTTTGGAAATACCACAGCGATGTCGCTCATGTTGGTGCCGTATTTTGCCAGCATATCCTGGGCTACTGTTTTCAAGAATGCTTTCATTGTATATTGTTTTTTATTATCTTTGCATTTCTTTTATTCATCTATAATACTTCTTCTATTTTGTTCGGATAAACATACCAGAGGTATCCCTTGACATGAGCATGTCCCATACTTTCGAGCAGCTTCATATAGCCTTTTATCTGGTCGTGGTATTCCGGCTTCGGTTTACCGAATTTGAAATCTACCACCACGGTTTCGTGCTCATCTTTCATCACTCGGTCTGGGCGATGCTCTACCATGTTCCCGTCCTTGTCTGTGCTGATGATGGAACACTCGTTGAAAACATTCCATCGGTCAGAGAACCAGTCGCTTACCTTGTCTGATTCCAGACGTTTGCGAATCATCTTCTCAACTCTGTCTCGCGAGATGTTTTCATCGTAGAGAACTCCATCAAGTTCCAGCTGTTTCAGTGCTCCTTCAATATCATCTCTTGTGCGGATGGTAGAGAAGAGACTGTGCAGTACTGTACCCATCTTGATATAGAATTTCTGCTGTTCTTCCTGTTCATCTCCTTTGATGAGATCGCGGCTCTTGTTACTCTGTCTGAACTCTGGCAGCTTAGGCGAAACATTGATATCTATCTGCATCATTTCTGCAGGCATGGTAAAGACATTTCTGTTGATTTTCATCTCCATCTCTACTTTTTGCTTGGGTACCACCGGTTCGCCATATTTAAAGATGATGTCGTTGGTCTTGCTGTCTGTACCGATGCCTTCCAACTCTACATTTACCGCGTCGGTAAGCATTTCGTATGCTTCTTTCTCTGCATTTTGCTTCAGCTTCTCAGCAACAGTTTCCAGTGATTTTTCGATGATTCCCGAACGGTACGCGGTAGATGCGCGTTTGCCGAAGACATAGAGATTATGACTGGCTCTGGTGAATGCCACATAGAGCAGGTTCAGATTATCTACGATGTTCTGCAGATGCTCGTGATGGTAGTCATCTTCATAGATGCTTCCTTTCATCTGTTTGGCACTGAAATCTACTGGAACCAGAGGGAGTTCGTTGTAAGGAGCTTCCTGAGGAGTACACCAGATGGTATTGGCTTTCTCCAGCTGCCAGTCGCAGTATGGCATGATGACATGGTCGAATTCCAGTCCCTTACTCTTGTGGATGGTGATGAGTCGGATGCCCTCGATGCCGTCACTATGGATGCTTTTTTCGTGGAGATTGTTTTCCCATTCCTGGAGAAACGCCTCGATGTCGCTGCTGTTGTCTGTCAGGAAGGAATTCAACTTGTCGTAGAAGGCACATACGTAGGCACTTTGCACTTTCATATCTTCTATCTCGCCAAGGTGAAGTTCCGTAAACAGTCTTTCGGTCAGGTCGAGTAGAGGCATCTCCAGCAATTTCTGTCGATTCTCTGTAATCAGCTCAACCACCTTTTCATCATCCAGATAAGTATGGGCAAACTTCAAGAGTGTGGCGCGGGCAATATCGTCGGCAGGGTGCATCAGCAGCTTCAGGGCTGTGATGAGTATCTGTACTGCCTGCGAAGCGTCGAGGCGGAATGCTTCGTCTGAAACCATCTCATAGTCTGAATGCTCCATAAAGTAGGCTGCGATATCCTGGATGGTGCGGTTGTTGCGCACGAGGATAGCGATACGATGGGTTGGAACACCACGTGCAGTCAATTCATCTACTGTCTGCAGACAGAGTTGCATCATGCGGTCTTCTTTATTTTCTGCATCATTTTCATCGTCCTCTTCCTGTGTCTTGAGGAGTCGCACCTCCACATATCCCTGCACCTTTTTCTTCTCCGGAACTTCCTGTTTTACATCGGCATAGGCAGTAAGCAGTTGCTTGGCTGTTTCCGGTATCGTTTCTGCCAGTTCGTTATATTCCTGCTGGGCGGCTTCTACGAAGAAGGCATTGTTGAAGTTGATGACATTGCGGTCTGAGCGATAGTTGGTGGCAAGGGTCTCTACATCCAGTTGTTTCTTCGGATTCTCAAACTGATCTTCTATGTTGTTGAGAAGTCGCCAGTCGCCCGAGCGCCAGCGGTAGATACTCTGTTTCACGTCGCCTACAATCAGGTTGCCTGCATCTTCGCGGCTCATCGTTTCTTCCAGCAGCACCTTGAAGTTTTTCCACTGTATGGTGCTGGTATCCTGAAACTCGTCTATCATCACGTGGTTCAGCTGGGTACCGATTTTCTCGAAGATGAAAGGTGAGTCGCTGCCTTGGATGAGTGAGTGAAGCAATGTCTGTGTGTCGCTGAGCAGAAAGCGGTTAGCCTCCTGGTTCATTTCTCTCACCTTCTTGTCTATGCTGCCCAAGAGGCGCAGCTGGTTGAGGTGCTTGATGGTGAGGTTGGCGCTCTTGTACATTCTTTCGAGCATGTGGCGATGCTTTTCCGAGAATTGGAGGATCGGATAGAGAGTATTCACCACATGCTGATAGAGTGGAGAATCGTTCTTGACTTCCGACTTCTTGACCCAGTTTTCCGGATTAGCCAAGCATTTTGTTAAAGTCATGTTGTTGACGTCATCGTCTCCGTATTTTCCATTTCTCAATTTATTGAAGTAGCTCCAGATACCCCTTGTCTTGTTGTTGAGGTCATCGGCCGAATATCCTTCCTCTTCCAGCGCATCGAAAAAGGAAGCTGCGATTTCTTCGAATTGTTCTTTAGCCTGGTTTCGGGTATCCTTCATCTTGTCTTTGAATGCTTCGAAGAAGCCTTCTTCTTCCATTCGTTTTGACAGCTCGTCGGCGTGCTCCTTGTAGTAATCACGGAAGATGTGCTCACCAAAGGACTTGATTTGGCCGATCACATTCCAGCTCTTGTCGTCTGCGATGTTTTCCTTGATGTAATCCATAATCCAGAAAAGCAGTTTGTCGGTGCTTTCCAGACTTTCTATCAGTTCATACACAGCTTGCTGTTCCACCTGATAATCGTTCAGCCCGATACGCAGGTTGGCTGTGAGGTCGAGTTCTCGTGCCAGATTTCGCAAGACACTCTGAAAGAAGGTGTCGATGGTTTCTACTCTGAAATAGTTGTAGTTATGGATGAGCAGGCGCAAAGCCTCTTCCGCATTCTTTCTGATCTGTTTTTCCGAAAGATGGGGGAGTGCGGCATGTATCTGTACCAGATACTGATCTGATTCGGGCAGCTCGTGGGCAATGCCATAGAGCTGTCCGAGAATACGCAGTTTCATCTCTTCTGTAGCCTTGTTGGTAAAGGTTACTGCCAGGATGGTGCGATAGGCGTGGGGATTGTCTATCACCAGGGTCATGTATTCGCGGGCAAGGGTAAAGGTCTTACCCGAGCCCGCACTTGCCTTGTAAACGGTGAGTTGTGAATTCATATATTGTTCTTTTTATTTCTTGATTTATAGGGGAATATCCCGTAACGGATTCTACCAGTTTCTGAAAAGTTCGAAGCCGAAGCGGCAGCCTATGCCATCAAACTTTCCCTGTCTGAATGCTGCGAAGAAGCCGAGCGATATCAGACGCGTGCTTACACCATACCCCCATTCTGTATAAGGGTAGAGGTGTTTTACCACCAGACCGCTGGTATAGAGTCTTTCTGTTTCTACATATCTGCCTATCAGCGGAAGCCAGGCGGCAAGAATCATTGGAGATTCATAGGTGAAGTTGGCACGCAGGTAATAGTTGCTGGCATTATACCAGTAGGACGACAGCAGTTCGAAATCGCCCGACCATTCATCGTTCCAGCCTCCCGGAATATTGTTGTCGTGGAAGTTGGTGTAATCAACGAAGTCCCAGTGTGCTCCTCTTCGGGTATAGAAACCTGTTCCGAAACGCATCGAGTACGATTGCCTGCGGGAGGAATAGAGAATCGTCTGGGCATCAAACTCGGCTCTTCCGTAGTCGATGTTGCTGCCCAGCAGGTTTTTGAAACCTTGCTCATAGTCGAGCTTCAGCACGATGCCTTTCTCTGCTTTAGGTCTCCATTCTATTCCGATGGCAGGAGCTACAGACTTGTATTTGTCCGGATAGCCTATGGATTTGTAGAAGTCCGGACGGATGGCGATACGGTTGTGCGCTACCATTCCCAGTTCCATAGCCCAATGCGGGGAGAGGCGCCAGTGGTTGGTGAGTCGCATGTAATTATCCTTGAATTCCGTAAAGGTGGATTTTCCCATCAGGAGTGGAGGTATCTCCGATGGCGAGAAACCTCCGATGCTGTCTTTCGGATCCATATATCCCAACGCCTGGCGAGCCAGCTTGTTGGTGTTGATGCGGTTGCCGTTACCGATTTCCAGCTGCAGATAACCTTCATGACGGGCATTGTAGTTGAACCTGACAGGAATTCTGTAGTAGAAACGATGCTGGCGGAAACTGTAACCGCCTTTTATTCCGGCAGAAAGCTGGATGTTGTCATTGAAGGCATACTGTCCGTTGATCTTGAACTTATATACCACACCCTTGGATTCAGAATAACCCATATATAATGGATTGAACAGTGGGTCGATTCGGAAATAGCCCTGTTGCTGTTTGCCGAAGTCGCTGGAAATTCTGTTCAGCAGGTTATCGCCCACGATATCCCAGAGCACATCTTTCGCAAAATCTTTCTTTTTCTCTCCCTGTGCTGCGGCTTTCCTTTTCCGCTCTTCCTGCTTGTCGTAATAGATGCGATAGATCATTTCCTCATCGGTGTTCAGCTTGATAGGTCGCACTTTCGACATCATGGCAGTATCTGCGCTATTCTTGATTGTATCTTCCAGAACTTTTGGCAGATCATATATGGTGGTGTATTTACCGGTAATCTTATTGCCCATGAAACTGAAGTTGGCGCGCATGTCACATTTGACAGGTCCGAGCGACTTGTAGCCTTCCTTGCCCATCGTCACGGAGATGTAGAAACGGGTCATATCATATTCTCCCTCGAAGTCGCACATCTGAATCTGTCCATTTTGGATGCGAACGATCGCCCTGGTCTCTACCAGCTGGGTGTTTTTGATGCGTGGGTAGGCGTAAACCTGAGCCATACCATAGAGCAGCGGCGTGACGGAGTATTTGTAGTATCGTCTGTTGGAACGATGGAAAGGAGAGAGGATGTTCTCCTGGAAGAGGTTTTCTCCATACACATTCGGCGTCATATAGTTGAGCGCCGCGCTCATCGTACTTCTGCGGTGTGGAATGGTGCTGAGATTGAGCAGTCGGTGGATGATAGGTGCTCCCTTCTCATCCACTTCGATGCGGTTGTAGAATTCGCTGATAAACTTTCTACCTGCTCCGTAGGAGATGGCGTACATGGTAGGAACGAGAGCCAGGGTGGCGTTTCGCTTATTGGTACGCATCTGGAATTTGGTGTAGGCATAGCTCGAATGGCTTCCTCTTCCCGTGGTATCTATCTTTTGGGCATAACAGAAGATACGCTGCATCACAGAGTCTGTGATGGCGTCCTTAGCCTTCACTCTTCTGGCATCTGTTGCCAGAGGAAAGCTGATAGTCAAAAGGATGACAGCCGCTATGATGCGAATCAGTTGTATCTTCATAATTTATCAATAAAAAAAACGGGTGAGGCTGAGTTGCCACACCCGATTGCAAAGTTAATGTAAATATCTTGAAAGTCCAAACTTTTAGCTTGATATTATACTTTTTTATCCTATAAAAATGATCTTGTAACTACTCTGCACCCATAGAAGTACCCCTATGGGGATGAATATTCGTCTTACTGTTATTGTATTATCTTTACAAGATAAAAGCTTCGTAAAAATCCCTTAAGGAGATATTTTCAAACCCTTAAGGAAAAATCTTTTTTTCCTTAAGGAAAAATTTAAAAACCCTTAAGGGAAAAAATTGAATCTCTTCTTCCCCCATTTTACGGGTGTTTGAGAAGTTTTTTATTCGTTTAGAATAATATTTACATAGCTTTTTAGCAGGCTATGGCAGTCGTGAGGTCATAGCTCAGCAGGCTGGTGGCACTGGCCAGCTTTTTCTCGGAGATATGCATATAGCGCTGCGTGGTATTGATGTTTCTATGACCCAGCAGCGTAGAGATGGTGTACAGGTCGGTGCCCTGCGCCAGCAATAGCGAGGCGCAGGTATGGCGTAGGCAATGGAAGGTGAAGTGCTTGCAGGTGATGTGGCAGGCTGACAGCCATTCATCCAGATGCTCGTTCAGATGGTGGGATGAGAGCTGGGAGAAGAAGTAGCCTCCCGGCTCTTTGATGTCTTTCTCCAGCTGCTGCAGTATCTGGTAGGCGAGGTCGGAGAGCGGAATCTTGTGCCAGCGCTGCGTCTTCCTGATCTTCTTATATATATAAGGTGTACCGTCTATCTCTATGATGTCGTCATGGCTCAGACTCAGGATATCGCTTTTCCTGAGTCCTGTAAGACTGCTCAGCAAGACCGCCTCCTTTAATTGTGGAGTCTTGCAGGGTGTCTGTTTCAGCGTGATGAGATCTTCCATGGTCAGTGTTTCCTTTTCCTTATAGTGAGGATGGATTTTGTAGCTGCCAGGCAGCCGGTCGAACGGGTTCTGCTCCAGCAATCCCTGTCTCACGGCTTCCCTCAATACTGATTTCAGGATATTCACCTTCAGATGGATGGTGCTGTCGGATAGTTTTCCGGGTGTTTTCATGTTTTTGTGCAGGTCGTGGGCAGATCGCAGATAGTCAATAAACTGCTTGATGGTTTCCACATCCACGTTTTTCAGCGGAATGTCGCTTCCGCCGAAGGTCTCCAGGTGCTTCAGCATGCCCAGTACGCTGCCGCATCTTCCCTCATATATTTTCTCTCCTTCCTTGCGTCTTTCATCCGCATAGCTTTTGGTAAACTTTCCTAATGTAATACCTTTTGATTTTTTGCGTGTGTCTGCTACGAATTTCTTGATTCGGCTAAAGAATGAAATCTTCATCATTTCGTTTCTTATTAAAAAAATGCTTTTTGGGTTATTAAAGTTACAAAGGTATCGCTTTTTTCTTGATTAACCAAACAAATGGAAGAAAAGGAATGGAAAAAGCGTGATTTTGTGCAACAGTTGTACGTTAACTTTAGCGCTGCAAAGATAGTACAATTTGTTCAATTCGCAATAATTTCAAACTCTCTTTTAATGTTTATTAATAAATTATAGTCAATATTTCTTATTTTATGTTCAAAATGGGTATATTTCTGCAATTTTAGCTAAAACAAACAACACGGAAAAGACTTTTTTAGGATTTATTTTGGTCATCTGATACAGTTAACGTACAACTGTATCGCAGTAAAACGTGGCCTTTCGCTACAGTTAACGTACAACTGTATCAGTTCGTGCGTTCTGAGAAATCTGAGATTAAAACCCAATAATAAGTAATAGTGAATGATGAAGCTATATGATGCTATAAAGTATATGCAGATTGGAAACTTTAACTCAGAAGAACTGTAAAAGACCCAAGTCTATCTTTTGATAAGAAAGACAGGTAAGACTCAAATGAGAATGAGAACTCAAGTTAGAACAAAGACTCAAGCAAGAACGATTAGAATTATAAACTCTCATAACGAAGATAATATATGGTGAAAATGGTGAAAAAAATAGTAATGGTAATGCTACTGCCCACTACCCTGGTGGCAAACGCATACGCCGGAACGGTTAGCGATAGCTTGCGGACTACGCTCTATTATCGCTCAGGCTATTCATTATTAGAACTCTCCTATATGGATAATGCCGCCAAGCTCGAAACCCTCAAGCAGGGTATCAGAAGCATCGGGGACAACCCCAACACGGTGCTGCAGCATATCAAGATCCTTTCGGCAGCTTCGCCGGAAGGTAACTCCAAGCTCAACAAACGGTTGGCGAGAAGGAGAGGAGAGCGCTTGCGCGACTATCTCAAGGAGATGCTGAATCTGCCAGACAGCGTCTTTACGGTCTCCTCCGCAGGAGAAGACTGGGAAGGACTCGCCCTGAAGATCCAGAAAGAAAAAGCGCCGTGGAGCCAGAAAGCCCTCTACATCATTCGGAACACCCCCGAATGGATCGTAAGAAACGGAAAGGTTGTAGATGGAAGAAAACGACAGCTCCAGAACCTCAATGGCGGAAAGGCATGGAAATACATGCTCGCCAACCACTTCGACAGTCTCCGCTCCGGAGCACTCGTGGTATGCGAAATCCGACACATTGTGCCATCTGTCAGTCCGACAGATAGCCTCTCATTGATTCAGAACCAGCAAGGCAGCGAACAGGAATCGCTCCCTCAGAAGGATGCCCAGGATACAGCATCCCAGCTACAGGTATATCCAGGCGAGAATGCAGCCGAAGCCGAAAATGCAGCCCATGCATCCGGCAGAAACTCCTACTACGCCCTGAAGACCAACCTGCTCTATGATGCCCTCCTCGTGCCGAACCTCGGCATCGAGACCAGCATCGGCAGGGAATGGACCCTCGGAGCCAGCGGAATGCTCGCCTGGTGGAGCAAGGATGCCAGCCACAAATACTGGAGAATCTACGGTGGAGAAATGGAAATCAGAAAGTACTTCGGCAGAAAAGCCAAGGAAAAGCCGATGCAGGGACATCACGTCTCCCTCTACGGACAGTTCCTTACCTATGATATCGAAAACGGAGGCACCGGTCACCAGAGCAGGAAAACCTACGGAGCAGGAATGGAGTACGGATACTCACTGCCGATAGGAAGACGCCTGAACCTCGACTTCGGACTGGGCGTGGGATACATCAAGTCCCACTACAAGACCTATGAGCCGAAAGACGGATGCTACGTATATGAGGCAACCCGCAACCGCACCTGGATAGGACCTACCCGCGGCGAAGTATCGCTGGTATGGCTCCTCGGCCGCGGAAACACCAATAGCAAGAAAGGAGGTAAGAAATGACTAGAATGACAGAGTTAAGACAATCAATGATCCTATTCTTCCGCGTAATCGTCTGCGCAGCCTTCTTGCTGATGATGGCAGAACTGCTCTCATCCTGCGAGCACAAGGACCTCTGCTACGACCATCCCCACCGGCAGAACGTGGAAGTGATGTTCGACTGGAGCGCCGATCCCGATGCCAATCCAGCCACCATGAGCCTCTATCTCTATCCCGAGGAGGGAGGCGATCCCATCAGATACGAGTTCACCGACAAGAACGGCGGAAACATCTCAGTGGCAGCAGGCACCTACAGGGCAATCTGCGTAAACAGCGACAAGGAAACCCACCGCATCCTCGGCAAGGAGCGCTTCGAAACCTTCCAGGTAACATCAGCCGAAACCCGAGCCCTGCAGGGACTCCTCGCCACCATGGCAGGAGCCGCACCGATGGGACGAGGCACCGAGAAGGAAAGAATGATGCAGCAGCCGGAAATGCTCTGGAGCAGTCATGCCGACCGCATCGTAGTGAAGCCAGCCGGAGAGAAGACCGTCATCAAGATGAAGCCGGAGCCGAGAGTCAAGCAGTGTACGGTGGAAATCAAGAACGTGGAGAACATCAGCGGAGTGAAGGCGATGAGTGCCAGTGTATCGGGAATGACGGGCGGATGGCTCGCCGGTCTCGACCAGCTCTCGGATGAGAAGGTAACCATGCCGTTCGTAGCTGAAGCCGATGCTGCCAATAAGATGGTAAAAGGCAGTCTCACCCTCTTCGGTCACTGTCCGGTACAGCCCAACAAGCACATCCTGATGGTCTATGCGCAGCTCACCGACGGCACCAACTGGTATTACGAGAAGGATGTAACCGACCAGGTGCATGATAAGAATCAGAAAGACGATACCCACATCAAGATAGAGTTGGAGCAGCTTCCCTTGCCGAAGCCCGCCCCAGGTACCGATGGTGGTCTTCAGCCGAGCGTAAGCAAATGGAATGAGATATACATAGATATCAAAATGTAGAAAAGAGAAAGATATCGTTAGTAAAGATAAGGATATCATCAATAAGGATATTATCTATCATTAATAAGATATAAAAAACATAGTATTAATTTTTTAAAAAAGTATCAATTATGAAAAAAGCGTTTTACATGATGGCAGCCGCTGCCATCGCCCTCTCTTCTTGCTCTTCAGAGGAGACCACAGATGTTGCGAAGAGCTCTACCATCACCTTCCGTACTTCCGTTGGCTTGAATAGCCGTGCCCTGGAGTTAACAGGTAAGGATGGAGTAACTAACATGACTAAGATGACTGTTAGTGCATTTGATGGAGATAATGCATATTTTGCAAATAAGGTATTTGAGAAAGGTGATAATAACTTTTTTGAAGCTAAGAATTTCAATCCAACTTGGCCAAAGAATGGAAGTCTCACCTTTGTTGCTTACTCTCATCTTGGAGATACTTGGGGTTACAATGTTCCTACTTTAACAAAAACAGGTGCTAGTATTACTGGTTTTAAACCAAAATTGGATATCAAGGATCAGCACGATGTTGTTTTTGCATATGGTACAGGTTCTCAGACAGCTAATGATGCGAATGGTGTAGAGTTGAATTTTGAGCACATTCTTTCTCAGATTAAGATTGTAGTTAAGAATTCAGATGCTGATCTTCATTATTCTATTAAGGGTATTCGTATTGCTTCTGTTAGTGGTTCTGCAGACTATGCATTCGCACATGACGCAGGTAAGAACACAAATAGTCATACTTGGACTAATTCTGGTACTGCAAATGCTGTATATGAAACTGTGTTTGAGAATCCGATAACTCTTCAGAATTCAGATCCTGTCGATTTGACAGATAAGTGTAATGCAGGTGGTGTTGCAGGTGGTGCAATGCTTATCCCTCAGACAGTAACATCTTGGGCTGGAACAACTGCTGATGTTGCTGATAAGTTTGATAGTTTTACAGGTAAGGCATACATCTCTTTGTTGATTAATGTAAAAAGAGGTAATACAGCCATTTACCCTGCAAGCGGTAATGGTTACGGTTGGGCTGCCGTTGCTCTTCCTAAAAATACAAAATGGGATGCAGGCAATAAGTACATTTACACTCTTGACATGACAAATGGTTGTGGTAAGGTGGATCCTGTAAAGCCTAATCCTGAAGGTAGTACTGAAGTAAAGCCTGGAACAGATGATTCACAGAAGGGTGACAACATCTTCGGTAAGACAATCAAGTTCACTGTAAAGGTAGTGAAGGATTGGGATGATGCATTTGCTGGTACAGAAGGTGGCAACATTAAGATGTAATCCCCTCACATTACATTCACAATAAAAAATCAAATTCAAGGAATTGGAGATTCCCTCTCACGTGATGTTGAGCTTCGGAATTCTCCAATTCCTTTAACTCCCAAAAATGGCGTAAGAAAAAGAATAAAAAGAAACCATTATGATGAAGAAAACTTATAAAAGCAGTTTGTTGGCACTCAGTGTACTCGCATCCTTTACGTCATGTTCAGAAAGCGAATCACTGCAGCAAGCCAATCTATCAAAAGATAAAATCACGTTTCATGCAACGCTCGACAACAGCTGGAAACCCATGTCTCCCGCTTCCTCTTCCCGTGCTGCCATAGCTGCTGCCGCCGAGAAGGGTCCCATCGTCGTGCCAACTCCTTTCGGAAAACCCCTCTATCTCCATCCCGTAGTGCAGGATGGCATCCATATCTGGAGCAAGGAAGGAAAACCCATCACCCGTTCCGGCGCACCCCCTGGAAGATGTAGAGCACGAAAGGTTGCGCAGACGCGTGGTACAATGAGCACAAAAATAGGTGATTATGGTAGCTTTGGCGTAACTGCAATTTATAAGGAAGGAGAAAATAATGTTCTGTTATTGGATAATGCAAAAGCCGAGAAAACAGATGGTGAATTCTGGGGATGCACAAACAATAGTAATGCAAGGTGGCCGATAGGTTCCACCGTGTCTTTTCATGCATACGCTCCTCATAGCTCAGCAGATAAGAGTCAGTTGACCTATGGTGTTGATAAGGATAATGTTCAGACACAAATTAGCTATACTGCATCAACAACAGCAGAGGATATCATCAATCAGCCAGACTTGATCGTTGCAACCAATACCGGTTCTCGTCAGCTTTCAGATGCAGATGATGCTGTACAATTGGATTTCTATCACGCCCTTACAGCCGTATCTTTCGCTATCGATAAGGATTTGGCAGATGTTGTAGGTCAGGGAGGAAAGATGACAAGCGTAACTCTGAAAGGTATTCCTAACAAGGGCAACTGTAATCTTTCAGTATCGTCAACGGCTAATGTGCCAACAGCTGATTGGACAATAGATAATGGAACAGGTGAATATACCTTTGATTTATCAAATGCGAATATAGTTGTCGGTGATAAAGACCAGGCGCTTACATCGGACAATCAAACCTTGATGATGATTCCTCAGACTTTGCCTGAGGGTGCTGAGTTGTGCTTCAATTTGGATATGAATGGAACAACTCAGGAATGGAAAGTGCCACTCAAGGGGCAGGTATGGAAGGCTGGTAAATCCATCATCTATAAGCTTTCGTCCAACTCTATCAATATGTTGGATGATGCAAAGGTTGTATATCCTGATACATGGACAGCTTATTCCTTTCCAAAGACATCATTCGGAGAGAACGACGTAGTAGGTCTTTACGTAGTAAATAAATTCAATCAGATAGTTGCTGAAAATGTGCAGCTTACCAAAACGAAAGGAGCAGATAATACATTTGCGTGGAAGACGAAAGATAACAAGAACTTCTCGTTCTCGACAGATAACAAGTATTTCTTCTACTATCCATATAGCTCAAACCAGCAAAATGTAAATATAAACGCCGATACTGCCGAAGATTTCTTTAAAGATAAGATTGACAATCTGGAGATAAGCAGCAATCAAAAAAGTTTTGAAGCAACCCAGTCGGCTGATTTTCAGGTAGGAAAAGGTGTATTCGATGCTAGCGGAACATTAACAGCTCAAATGAAACATCAGGTAGGTTTGGCGGTTCTGCATATGCTAGGTTCTCAAAATGGAACCGTAAAATTCTTAAAAGATTCTTATAAGTACTACTATGGTGAAAAAGGGGCAAGACCGGTAAAGGGTCAAGATTATTTTGATTTTGCGACTGTTGGTTCCCCGTATTACCCATCACTGGAATTTAACGATAACATTCCATATAACAACGGATTGAGTGCAGGAAATGCATATTACAGCTGCTATTTTGTTGTTCCGTTTGGAAAGACTGTAAAATTTAAAGCTGAAGCAGATCCAAAGGAAAGCAGGATTAACAATGCGTGGGGAAAACTTCAGGATATTAGTCTTGCACCTACTCGTGAAAACCCTGTAGTTAAAGAAAATGTTGAATGTGATGTTCCTTTTCAAAAGATTGTACATGAATATCATACCCAAAACTCTGTGCATGTATTTAATACCCCTGAAATAACAGAGTATCAATTAGAATGTTGGGGGTCGAAAGGACAAAGTAAAAACGGTGGTGTAGTTGCTAATGCCGGTTATTCTACAGGATTTTGGACGGCCACTGGCATAAATCAAAAGCTTTATATCTGTTGTGGTGATATGTCCGGATATAATAATGGTAGAAGTATAGGACATAACTGTGATGCCGGAGCTTGGGGAGGAGGTGGTACCCATATTGCTACCAGTTTGATTGGAAACGGAGAAACATGTTTTTATGCTAATAACTTAAGTCAGCTTTTACTTGTTGCTGGCGGATCTGGAGGTTCTGCAGTAAGCGGCAAAAAGTCGGGAGCTGGTGGAGGACATGAAGGAGAAGATGGAGCAGGAGTAATATGGACTGGCTCTGGTAGAGCTAAGGGCGCAACACAAGCAGCAGCGGGAGCAAATTCGCCTATAGATGTTGATGGTGTCAAACGTAATGCGCTATTCGGAATCGGGGGGTATATGTACAAAAAAGATCCAGGCTATGGATCACAAGGAGGTGGTGGCTATTATGGTGGAGGAGGAGGACCAGATGCCGTTCCTGGCGCAGGTGGCTCTGGCTTCTTTAGTACACAATTACGCAATGGAGAAACTCACACCAACATCGCTGGCCCCCAAGCGACGGGCGTTTGTAGGATTACTTGGACTTATCATCGTCCAGCTTCGCTTAAATAGTGCCTGATATGCCCTTTCCTTAGCGCCTGATATGCCCGTCCTCCGTTAGGCGTTCCGGCGGATTTGCAATCCGCCGTCAAAAAATGACCTAACCTCTTTATGCTCTGGGGATATGTTATCCCCAGCCCCCAGGCAGTAGCCAGCATATCGATGGGATAGGGGGATTTCAAATCCCCCGGCTTAATAGGTCGAACCTTTTTTTACGACGGATAGCATATCCGTCGGGACGCCTAACGGAGGACAGTCTAGAACGGAAGAAATTCATTTCATAGAATGCGCATGAAAATGCCGCGCCTCGGCGGAAGTTATGTCGCCGCCGGGGCGTTTTCTAAAAGGACAGTTCGATATATATAATAACCTGAGTTCGGGATAAGAAAGTCTTTATAAAAGTTGGTAATCTCA